>Ga0126342_10001498_pt1 | contig 33056 bp, 25 predicted proteins | sample Cyp1metagenome_FD_92528 | JGI IMG/M metagenome (GOLD analysis project Ga0126342, IMG submission 92528) | Coral microbial communities from Lord Howe Island, Old Settlement Bay, Australia - Cyphastrea 1 metagenome | ecosystem: Host-associated > Invertebrates > Cnidaria > Coral ...
CATAGAAGATAGGCTGGTAGGTAAGTAGATAGTCAGAGAAAGAGAGAGAAAGAGAGGAGACCTCAAGCACCTTTCGGTCCATCAGTGGATTCGCTCTGCCATCCCTGATTCACAGCAGCCAATGTCTCCTATAGGTTTCCTATTTTTGAAACTTCCGCCACCGCCTTGTGCGGTACTACTGGTAAGTTGTTAAGAGACATAAAATAAGAAGACCGCAGAACCGTCAGTGTGTTTAGGTTTCATACTATTCTCCGCCATTTCTTGGGTGCATCGGTGAAGTGGCGTTCCAAGGGACCTTTATAGGGCCTGGGCCATGTGGTTCAGTTGGTTAGTGAAGTGATGTCAAATGGTTATATGAACCATTACTGGGTGACATGATTATATATATTTTATGTCACATAATAGACTGCATATGATATATACATATGATTATATATGTATATTAATGTATATCATATCCCCATTTGAACTGCATCATGCCTGGTTAAACAACTATTGATGCAAGATGGGCCATGGTAAGTTAGTTGTCTGGTTGTATCATGTTCATAGGGTGGAATATCCCCAAACATAGCTGGCGGGTGGTTGAACTACCCCCATATGAAAAATATTAGTCATTGGGGATCATCATCCCAAATAGGGTTTTAATTCAATGTCAAAAATAAAACCACCAACCAAAGAACTTTCTAGTTGCTGACGCGTCAACGAACTAACCATGGCCCAACACAGTATTATTGCTGGTCCACACCTGGTGTGGTTGGAGATGGTTGGAGGGTGAGGGGTGCGAAAGACATTTCTTCAAAAAAGAGAACACAAGAGTGAATGGCCATATGTGGCACACATTCTTGGGCTCGGAAGTATGAAGTTCTTTTCCTGAAATCTGAATTTGCAAAGCTAAGCTAGATCCGCATTCCGGTTCCAACATTTTGTATCTCCTGCAATCATCTTGCCGCACTTGTTCGCTGTTCATTTTCACATGCTACTTCCAAATGTATTCCCTGAGCGCGCGAACCATGCAGGCATATGCAGGCGCAGGGGTCGAAACAGTAGTAAACATGATAACACAAGCCCAAGACACTGATTTCCAAAGTCTCACAAAAACACTGCCAAACCAAACAGGTAGAATACTAATGTCATACTTACAACACACACATGTTTGTTTCACTCAACCCAAGTCCGAAACAACCAAACTCCAGGATCTCAATGTTGGTGATTTCAACCTACCCGCTTAGAGTCACATGAGGGATCCTCATAAACAATAACAATCATCAGCGCCGCGTGATTGTCTACATAATTCAATAAAGATGACATAGGTAAATTAGGCAAAAAGGGGTTGTTTACCCAAAAATATCATCTCTTAAGTTCACGTTCTCTCAAAAAAAACATCTAATCCCATCCCCCATCCATATATTAAAAAAAAAAACATCTCAGAACCATGGTTTTCATAGCAATTTCCCCATCCGCCTATAAAAAAACCATGGGCAAATAGTAAACTTAGTAAATCCAAATAGTTGGCATAATGGAATCAGTATGGAATCAGTACTTACCAAATTCAACCACTTGGTACAACTACACTATTATCATCAGCACTTACACCAAATATATCTATAAACATTATTCAATAGTAAAATCATAATAATGTAAGATCACATCTTCATCATGTTTTTTATTCAACAGGTTTCCCAAAACCCTGGCCACGCTACCGGTGCCCACACAGGGCTCACCCCATGGATGGTGGACTGTACATAGGTCGCATTGCCCCGGATCTTGGCCAAACCGAAACCGCACGAGCTGGTGATCAAATAGGGGTTCAACGGGTTCAACGGTTAGCCTCCCTGGGTCCCTGCCAGGCTGGAAAATCCACCAGCATAGTTCGATGATTTTCCGAATCAAAGTTGCATTGGGGATGTTCCAACCACGTTTGAATACCAAATGCTACTGGTCATAGAATCCCCTATAAAACACGTGGTTTTTCAACAACCATTATATTCCCTGAACCACCCCGGTTTGATATTGTTTGGTGATTTTCAGTCAGCCAGTATTGAAGGTCAAACCGGCAATTTTCAGGGAGTGTACCCGGGATACAATTAGTGAAACCAACCATCCTGGCCATACTGCAGGATCACGACGCAAATTGCGTGGTTAATTATATAGTGGGGTGACAGAATAAGGGAAAACATGGGAGAACGAGCCTCCGCAGGAAATGGGGACTTACCAACAAAGGATGATCCTCCAAGTTTACCATGGAAAAGGGGGTGTTCACCAACCATTTTATGGGGATATAATGAAACCAACAATAGCTGGGGCGCCACCTTGTAGTAGCTGGCAATGGAGGGGACATATGTGGTGATTAAATCAGCGATCGGTCATAAGTAGGAAACATACAATGTTTACGTTGATGGCTGGTTGGTGGCTGTTCCTGAATCCATTTGCCAATGGATTGACTGAATCTGACGTGAAACTTCAGGAAACCATGGTTCTTACTGCATCTTACTGCACAATTCCGAACTCTGTTGGCAACCTCCAAAATACAACATGGAACCTCAGCTATAGGCCAAAGATGGTCCGACCAGATATGGCAATTTTCTTGGTTCCATGCTAAACTTGAGTGTGTAAGCCTCTAATCCCAAGAATTTGCGCTCATTTTTTTCATCTGACCAAGGTCGCCGAGGTCTATGTTGCCTGAAACAGCTACAGCCGACAGGCTACCCATCCAAAGGTTCGACTTGCCCGGGCAGAACTGACACAAACTCCTCAACTGCTGGTGCTTTCAACCTATTTCAAACCATAATTTACTTTACCTCGAGTGCTTCTCACCGTGACATTATTGTTAAAACTTGTTGACATCTCATCTGGAAGTATACATTTTATCTGACATTCTATTCTGACATTCTAGTATGGCAGTCTATCTGGCATTTATTCTGACATCCTATTTGGCATCCTTTTTGGCCTCTATTCTGGCATTTCCTTGGCATTCTATCCGGCAGTCTTTCTGATACTCTATCTGAAATCTATTCCGACATTCCTATCGGGCATTCTATCTGACATTCTGTTCTTGGCATTCTATCTGGCACCTATTCGGACGTTCTATTCTGCCATGGGCTGCATGATAATGGTGCTGCCGGGTGTTTTCAAGCATCCTGCGAGGCTTTGATCAGTGGTTGATGCTGTTGACAGCCAAAGTTCTTGCAGGATATCACCAGCAATATGTTTGATTTATGACACTCCTAATGGGAAAACAATCATGATTCATGATTCACTATGACGATGATGATCATGCTGATTTCGATAATAATGATGATGAAGAGGATCGTGTTAAAAGATCATGCTGATCTGTCGGCTGTCATAATCTTCGCCTTGATGTAAATGTGAAGAATGTAAATGACATGTCGAACTTTGACACCTTGCAATGTGGTAATCCCAACAATATTTCACACTTTATTTTGCCACGGATTTAAATTTGTAACTCTCGAACAAAAGGGTTTATGAAACGCTAGCTGTGGTGCCCACTTTGAGATGCACAAAATCGATTTGTTAAACAATTGGGCACCCCCAAGCTTGATGGTTGAGCATCATTCCTCCAATTAGAATGCGATTTTTTCCCGGCAGTGCCCTCTGCGAATCTCTGCGATCTGGAGCTTGCGGTTGAGGTCCGGCAGTGCCCACTGAGATCTGGAGTTTGCTGATGGGAAGAGGAGGAAGGAAAATAAAATCTAGAGACACCACTGCCGAAGTAAAATCCTACAGTAACATGGTAGTAAATCATAGTTTTATCTTTTTTGGTGTTGCTGTAGTGAGGATGTCATGCGGACATAGCGGAAATAGCACCAAGAAGAACTGCTTGGTAGCCGAGTCACCCAAATCTTGCCACAATATACTATATGGTGACTTATGTGACCAAGATTTATATAGATTCTAAGCACCCAAAATCACGAAAACACAAACCCAAGCTTCTATTTATGGTTGAGGTCATGATTTTTGGGATCCATGAGAAATCGGAAAGCCATCACTGAGCGCAGTCCTCCACTGGAGCAGGATTGCGGGATTTCTGCACCGGCAAAACCTGCTGAGGACAGCCTGAGCGCGACGGAAACTCAGATTGCGAATGTCTGAAATTTCACGACTGTCAGTATACTGGATATATTCATTTCTGGGTTGGAACAGGAGTGCTAGGGAGATGGGATTCCATCCCAATAGGACGGATTAGCAAAGGGCCCTTGATGGGAAAACGTCCAAGAACTATCCAAAAACCATAACATGGCAAACCCAACAAATAAATCAATCATCTCCAATTTGGCCAGAAACGGATGGTACCAACCTCAAGAATGACAAATTAGATGTACTGTTGGGTTTACCGCCACATTACACACATTATCCAGTTATTCAAGCAGCGGAGTGGACAGTAGCTGCTTCGCAGAAGCCACTCTCGAATGCAGTGGGTGTGGAAAACGTGCTGGCATGGTAGTTGCTGCGCGTCATCTCCTGCAATTGTTGATGTGAAGCCCTGGTTGACCTTTTGCTGGCTTATGCTGGCTTACTTGGGTGGCTCAGAAAATGGCCTATCAGCCTATCATTCTCGTAGGGCATCGCTCCAGCTGATGCTGCAACCCCCCGGGATCTCATGAAAATGACCGCTGGGCAGGGCATATGTTCAAACCTAGGGATCAAGACCTTGATACCTTTGCAACTACTATTCTAGTTGACATCGAAGAAAAGCTGCACCCATCCATATGAAAAGAATCACAGCTTCTGCAGATATCTTTGGCACTTCTTGCTCGTTTTTTGAACATGTTGATCATCATTGATCTGTTTTGATTTTTCTCGAACTATCCCCACCATCCCCACCTGACTGAAGATCGCTCAAACAAATGGAGCAAATGCCAGGTGCTTCATCCGCCTCCAGCTCTATGATCATCGGCACCGTTGGATCCCCTTTCCTCTGTGGCCGAGGTCGTGGCCGTCGTGGCCGCGCCGCTTGGGCCATGGCCATGCCGACGTTGCCGACGTCTTGCCGTGGCAGCGTCAGCGGCTGTTTCCAGGACAGGTAGGACAGGACCATGAAGTCACAGGTGAGCATGCCTTGGGTTTCATGATGGTTTCTTGGATGGTTCGATCAAGTTTGATCTCCTGAAATTCACCGCTAATAATCACTTTCATAGTGGCATAGATATATGAGGTTTCCCCCAAGAACAGAAACAACAACGCTAAAAGTGCATCGAGTTGGGTATGACAACGAAATGTGTCCAGATGCTGAGGTTGCCAATCATCAACACGACTTTGAAGAATGGCTCAACTGGAGATTCCAGAAGCATCATGAGCCAGAGAATATTGAGCACAGTCAACAGCAGACTCAGCAGTCGGGAACAGCATCGGTCAAGGGCTGGACACCTGGCTAGATCTGCAATGATGTACCTGCAGCTGGTTGAGTTTCATTTCCGAAATGCTCACGATAGAATTAGAATATAGTGGGCATTTCACCCAGCGAATTCCCAAGAACACTGTTCTATTCCTATGTTGGCCTCTAAAATGAATCCGGGGCGGCGGGGTGTTTGCATCCTTGGGAGCAAGCGATTGCTAAGGATTCGTGGGATACACAGTCTGGTGACACCATCTAAACTCCAAAAAGAACTGAAACTCAAAGGGTACAGCCATCTAGTTCATATTTTTAAAAAATAAACATCTAGATCTGCATAAGTTTCTGGGAAGGTAGAGTACTTACAAATCCCATGGTTGAAAAACTAATTTCCCTCATTCGAATTGTCAAGTCTAGGGCCACTTTCAAGCTTAAAACAGTATCATAATATTCTGATTAAAATAGATATTTCCCTTCAATCCCCATCATGCATAAATATATATATATATATATCTATATATATACACAATTATATATATATTATCATATTTATATATCATATATATATATATATACAATTATATATATATATATATAATCATATTTATATATCATATATATATATATATATAACATCACGGAGAAACAATATGCATATTATAATTGCACACTTTTAACAGAATTTGAACATTGTCTCACTTCCCAGAAACTATCCCCCCGGAAACTTCGGTGGTTCTCGTTCAGCTACTCAGGACATCCCGGAGATTCCAGGAGCAAGGTGGACATCCACATCATTTGGTGCAGTCGGAAGCCGCACTGCAAGAAGCGCACGCAGACCAACGCAATGGCCACGAAAGGGTCGAATATGAGAGCTAGGTACCACACCGTTGGAAGGGCCATGAGAATCTCCATCGGAGGCATGAACAAGATCATGCGGTGTAGAGCCGACTGACATACCTGAAATTGCTGAATGAAATCCCCCCCAAACCAATTAAGAACGCCTTTGAATGCGAATGCCGAAATCAAAAGAAGTAGTAAATCAACACTTTCAGATTTGGGTGTCCCGGCTTTCTGGGGTGCTACAGATACCTTCTCATCTGAGGTATTCAGGGTGAATATGCTACCCTCCAGTAAATACACATAGCCAATCATAGATGCAGAAACCTGTTTATGTGCATATATATATATGTACATGCTATGCATCAATAAATATTAAATTATATATATAGATATTAAATTAAAGTAATAAATATTTATATATCATAGTGATATATATATATGCATTTGTTTATATATATATATATATATATGTATATGTTCCATAGATCATTTTCGGATGGGAAACCTATTAATTTACCGGAGAGTGTTGCAAACAAATCTTCGGATCCAGATACCATGGTGAGATCGCACAGAAGCAGTCGTTGGAGCACAGCATGACATCCCAAAGGCATTCAACGCGCCGAGTTCCAAATGGGTATGGGTCAGAAATCGGGGTTTCCTACAATGGGGTACCCCAAATGGATGATTTATAAGGGAACATCATGGAAAATCCCCTTTAAATAGATGATTTAGGGGTACCCCCATGTTAGGAAACCTTCAAATTTTGGTGCCTGAAATTTATTGGTGGATATTGGTGGGATGAAGATTGCTGATAGTTGCAACCGTCGCGTCGGTCGACCCATACCCACGGAACTAAAATTAAACAGTTACGCGAACTTGTGCAAAGTACTCTCTTGAGTGAGCAACCTGCGATGAAAGTACGATCATGCAAAACAGTTCGGTGAGGCTATGCTTCAAGCTGCCCTAAAAAAACATGAAGGTGTCTTGAAATTGTGGCCCCCTAAATCGTTCAAGTTATTTGTTATGTACTACAAGCAGGGTCAAAACATGGCACGTTCATGGTCATCCATTTCATATTGGGAATCCAATGGGTATAAAAAGAATCGTTGTTAATGGATGACCAGCCCCCAATCTGGGAACACAATGGAATACAATCGAGCGACCACAGCGCATATCAGATGGGCCGTGGTTAGTTCACCGGTGTTCATCGCTTCTGTCGCCAAAAAGACTGGCTGTTACTGGTTGGTGGTTGACCTACCCCTCTGAAAAATATGAGTTCAGTTCGTCAATTAGGATGATGAAATTCCCAATGTATGGAAAGGCAATATCCCAAGAAAATATTAGTCAGTTGGGATTATTATTCCAAATATATGGAAAGTCATACAATTCACGTTCCAAACCACCAACCGTTGTGATGGGCGATAAGCTTCTGACCACCAACCAGACCCTGTCACCTGTCCATGGCCCATCGTTGACCGACTCGTCGATTTACGGGGATACCCGTCCGGTATCATCCAGATAGGTTTTTCTCACCGAAAAATGAAGGTCTCAAAATTTGTGGGAATGGGAAAATCAACAAACTAAATGGCGGATTTTCCAGCACGCCATGTTTGAGTACCAAAGGGTAAGTACGGTTGAGAGTATACAGCTTTTAGGTAAGTATAAGGTTTCCATGAGCTAATTCTAGGACATCCACTCTCACCGGAAAAATGTAATTTCTCAAACTTGGATACCCCAATTCTTTGAACCTCGTATTTGTTCCCCATTAAACTTGCCATAATTTTTGGGTGGTAGATCCAAGTTATCAATTTCAAGATCATCGCGCCATGGTGTTTTCAAGATTCCAGATTCTGGTTTTGCAGAATGCTTTCTGGCACTGGGAAATGATCAACACAACTGCGTAACATCCGTTGAAGTTCGAAGATCCGCAACGATTTTCGCTGAGAACTTTTAGTTGTGTATACTCTCTGGTTATTTAACATAGCCATGGTATAGATGGCCCATAGAAATAGATGGTTTACCTTTTTAAAATGGTGGATCTTTCCATGGCTATGTTAAATAACCAAATGGTGTGTATATATATATATATATGTGTGTGTGTGTGTGATGTGGTTGCTTGTGTTCCAATTCCAGCACAAAAACACTATAGAATCCAGGTATATTTTTTGCCGGGTACCACGTACTTTTTGGTGGCATTCCCAATCGCAAACCAAACCAACAAGTCTAGTCACTCTGCCAAGGAGGATCTGTTGATAAATGGGTTATGTCTGGAAGGGCGCGACAACTTTAGATTGAATATGGCTGTGCTATTGATGGGTGGGTTCGAGGTCAAGGCCACTCCACAAAATCTGCCCTCCGTGAAAACTGACATGGAACTCCAGACCGTTCGCACCATGTTCCTGTTGAAACGACTATTTTGGGGGTTCGTTCTGAAGCTCCCAGGTGTTTGTTGGCCCTTTGTTATGGATCCCATCCACTTGCAATGCAGCACCCCATCCATGTTTAATCGCTCATCTGCCTACATGTTTGACTGTTTGACATGTCATACATCTATAGTGAACATCCTTTTTGAACCATCCAATCCAACTCTATATAAATGAGAATCCCCGTATATAAATGAGACTACAGTAGATGGACAAAATATTCAAACCCTGCAACACACACTATGTTGAACCCCCGCACCCCCAAATCTCAATGTTTCATTGCGTGTGTTAGCAAAAGTGATGTTGGGGGTTTGATTTCTTTCATCCATTCAATCTAATCCACCTAAACCTAAATTAACATTGAACTTTGGGGGCGAGGGGGTTGTATCGGATAGGTTTGAATATGTCGTCCATCTACGGTAGGACTTGAACAGATTCAAACCTAAACACGTTGTTTTTGGTGAAGGAATTGCACCCATTGCAACGAACGAAAGCTCAACCAACGGACAGCGAGACACTTGACTGGTCAGCTCAATAACCCTCATAAAAAAGTTGGACCCATTTGGACCCCCATCTATGGAAAACGACACAGGACTGAAAGAACGTTTACGAGTTAGTTTAGGCACATTCTGATGGTAAACTATGGTAAACTCATATTCTGAACATTTCCATGCATTTCTGAAATCCCCAAAAGCAGAGGTGGGAAGCGTCAGAGAGGAGAAGAAGAGAGAAGATCAGAGAAGAGAAAGAATGAGAAGAAAGAAGATGCAGGTGCGCGAAAAGGCAGGAAAGTCGCGAAACACTGTGTTTTTCCAATGACTTGTGGCTCCGGAGGGTCAAAAAATAGGCTCGCCAAAGCGGCGGGTGCGGAGCCATGTAGTCAGATGAGAGATGAAAAATTGCACGCTGCTGTGGCGCGAAGGACATTTCCAAGTCAAAACGCACAAAACACAACATGTTCGGACCACTTTTGGCAGTTGAGATGTCTAAAATGTGTACGCCGTTGTGGCGCGAAGCACGTTTCCCAAGTCAAAATGTACAAAACACACCAGGGTCGGAGCACTTTTGGAAGTTGCGATTTCGAGAAAGTGCGCGCTGTTGTGGCCCGAAGCACATTTCCATCAAAATGTGCAAACACACAATTCTCGGACCACTTTTGGAAGATGACATGTCGAAAAAGTGCATGCAGTTGTGGCTCGACGCACATTTCGAAGTCAAAATGTTAAAAACACCAGGGGTTCGGACCACTTTTGGACGTTCAGATGTCGTTTTGCGTGGCAAGTGCAGGGGATTGTGCACCTTGTCAAAAGTGAGCAAGACGTGAGGTTTTTGTAGCAGTTTCAAAATTGATGGCAGGCGTGTGTCATTTGAAGATATTTGAAGAGGATCCGGAAAGATGCATGTCGCGTGGCAGGCGCAGTACAAGAGAAGGAGGCCAGGGCGCTAATTTCCTGAGAAGGGTTGCATTTTGGAGCATCAGATCTTCAGGTTTGCTAAGATGATTTTGCGTGACAGGCGCAGCACTTTACACAGGTGGTGGAGTGGGAAAATCGCAACACGCATTGGTACGAGGCCGTCAACTCCGCACTCAACTTCGCAGTCAAGTTCAAAAAATGGAGGAAAGTCTCGCAAAATTGCTTCGTTTTCAAATTTGTAGAAAGACAGATAGATAGACAGATAGCTAGATAGATAGCTAGCTAGATAGATAGCTAGATGGCTAGCGGCTAGATAGCTAGACAACTACAACTGCAACTACAACCACGCTGTGTTACAACTACAGATGCAAAAACAAACATACTTTACTACGCTACAGTACACTAATTACACGACACTCACGAATTACACTACACTACGTGCACTAATTACACTACACTACGCTACATTACACTACACTAATTACATTACACTACAATACGCTACAACAACAGCAACAACAACAACTACAACAACAACTGCAACAACTACAACTACAACTACAACTGCAACAACTACAACTACAACTAACACTACGCTACACTAATTAGACTACACTGCACGACAACTACAACTCCAACTACAACTACAATTACAACTGCAACAACAACTACTACTACTACAACTACAAAAACCGCAGCAGCTACAACAACTACATTTCAACCACACTACAACTTCAACTTCACCTTCAACGACACTTCAACTACACCACAACTACAACCACAACTTCAACTACATTTCAACTACACTTCAACTACTACTACTACTACCACTACCACTACCACTACCACTACCACTACCACTACGACTACTACTACTACTACTACTCCTACAGCAGCTACAACATTTGCAACAACTACAACAACTACAACAACTACACTACAACTACACTACAACGGCACTACAACGGCAACTGCAACTGCAGCTACAACTACAACTTCAACTACACTACAACTACAACGGCAACTACAGCTACACTACAACTACCACTGCGCTAAACTACACTAGACTTCAACTACAACTACAACAACTACTATAGCTACAACTACCACTACACGACAACTACAATTACATTGAACTTCGCTACACCACACTACATCCTGCAGTTGTGGGTGAGATGACCACTGCAACCACTCCAAAAATCACAACCACCTTTCGGTCCATCAATGGATTCGCTCTGCCATCCATGCATCACAAGAACTCACCTCTCCTATGGGTTTACTATTTTTGAAACTTCCGCCACCGCCTTGTGCGGTACTACTGGAATATGGAAAACCAACTACTTATAGATAATTTCTTGTGAAGCAATGGTTTTTCATGGCTTTTCCAGGTGTGTTCCAGTGTTTTTCCATAGTTTTTGTTACCCCGGGTGTTCCCAAAAGTCTGATCACAAAGTCTGATCCCAAAGGGCATCCCCGGCATCATTAAATAGAATTAGTGTTCGGTAATGGGTATATAATCCGTATATCTATATCTATATATATATATATATTGTAATTGGTTTGTGGGTAAGTCTTGAGTAAGAATCAAACATTGTCAAACTATCACACACACATATATATATATATATATATACATATATTTATTGGTCATCATGATTACCCAATAACAATGGTATGTAATCAGTCACCATGCAAATCGATGAAATAGTTATTGGGTCATACCGTATTGTCATGTTTAGACGCTTAGCTACCAATATCCCCAGGTTTCATAAATGCGTGTTTCTCTTGCAAGCGGTCTGTTTACTAATCTTCTTATCTTGGACCGTGTGCATCCCAGCCACGAGAACAGCGCAGGACGGCCGCCTGGCCTTGTCCACCATCGCCAGCAAGTTCGCTGTGTCATTTTCAATGCTAGCTAAAGATGGATGGGGTAGGCAACATCCAATGGACAATCATGTAATATTTATATATACGTATATATACATATATTATATATATACGTATATATATATATTATATATATATATATATTTATTTATTTATTTATGGGTTGGTCCAACAATGGGGGATTGCCCCTGAATCCCCAAAGTGGGAGTTTCATTTTAAGAACATGATTTTCTCAACCATGAGATTTGGGGATACCCTAATCCTGCACCAGCTGATAGGTGGTTTATCCCACTATTTATAGGGTTTCAACCATCCAATGTGGTGCAGGATTTCTTCCATCCACAGTATGTTTAAACAAACCCATATACAGGTATATACATATAGAGATATGATGCTGGCAGCATTGCATTCAAATGACCCATAAATGATCGGGGTATTTCAGTCAGGGGCTGCTGTTGCTAGTGGGGAAAGGCTTTTGGGTAAGATTGCAGGTGACAGGGTCTCAAAATGGTCTCAAACACAATAAAAGAAACAGACTCGAACAATAGATGCAGCCACCTTCAGGCTGAATTCAGATCGATAGAATGATGATACTACCGTTGGGTTTTCCCTGTGCTAAATGCCAACAAGGTAGTCACGATCATCAAACCACCACCAGTGTACACTGTGACACAAACCAACCTTTAGTGTATGGTGAGGTGGGCAAGGTCTTCTTGCCCCTAAGCCAAACGCCAGCGGCTTAGGGGCGTAGATCTTTTGACAATTGGGCTGCTGGCAACACACCGAGGGCGGAGAGGGGCTGGTACCTTTCCTTCCTATCCTTATTTTAGTTTACCTGAGCTTAGCTCTCGTAAACTGATTACATTTTTTTTGCAACACATAAGAAGAATCGATCTTCGAAATTGGCCCAGGCAACATATCAAAATGGCCCTGTCAATTTCACATAGATCTGGCAAAGTTCCCCCAGCCAAACAGCAAATCTTGAAGCCATTGGGTGCTTTTTGCAATGGAAACTATCTGCTCAAAGAGCTTCAACCCTGCCTTAACTCCTGAAAAGTATCACTGGTGGTTGTTTTATTTGGATTTATTTCGTATCATGTGCGCAATGCATAGACATTGTATATCTATATTATGGCACTATACCCAAATATATAAGCTAGTTTACTAACTAAAACACCTATGAAAAACAGGATGGTATCATCAGACTTTCGTCAGAGTACCCTGAGGTCTGGGAGCTTCTTGGTGGTAGTGGCACGGGACCAACCCTGGTTATTTAAGCGATATTTAGATGTTGACAAATGACGCCTGTTCATCTCGTGTCTTTACCGTTCAGTTGAGGACTTACAAGTTGAGGACTTGCTATCTGTGTCATGGTCAAAACCTTGGGTCACTTGCCATCACTTGCCCAGTTTTGGTGGGATGTTCATCCATTGTAAGAATTCGCACCATGGGATGGATGACCATATCCCATTAAACCCATGTAATTTGACGATGGCACATATGATATTCACGGATCATGTGATTGTCTGACTCAAGGATTGCGCTTCTCAAGTGTGTTTACAGCAATTTCTATGCCATCCCCATAATGCCATACTTGCTGGTTGCTTGAGGGCGGGTTTCCCCATGGCTTGTCCATTCGCGTATTGGATTAGATCATAATCCGCCCATAAGAATCTGGTAATGTGGCCACAACCCACCAGGGTTTACCATCCCCAATATTTCCATAAATGGATGGTGAATATACCAGTCGCCAAATTCGTTTGGCATTTGGTTTCCATGCACATTTTAACCTCAATGGGTTGGTTTACGGGAAAATCTACTGAAACAGGAACCCCTTGATTGGGTTTCCTGTAGATTTTACCATGGAAAGAAGCCAACTAGTCCCAGAACTGAATCCAAGACCATCCCCACCTCAGCTTTCACAAAGTAGAAGGTCACCAGTCCTAAAGACACGGCCTCGCGATGTGGATCTCGCTGGCAAAACCGTGGCGATGGGAATGGTATCGGCGAACGGTCGATATTTTATGCTTTGAGAAAACACCTGACACTCTGGTTTTCATGGATTTTTGAGTGGTGAATCTATGAACATGTTGTGATCCAATATGAACCAATCATATTTTAGGGTGGATCATATGCTCCATTAACGATAGATCAAGAATTATAGAATAAAAATGCATATGGATGAAGGATAGATCCAAACTATACAATTCACAAAAAACCTGGCAATTTCCCAAGTTTTTTTGCAGCCGGGTCATTCCATTTCAACGTCTGACTTCTCAGTCTCAAGTCACATATCACCAGACTATTGATGCCAGCCATGAGGTGCATATACTGGCTACAAAAGTAGGGATAATTACATCGCTTACAACACCATCAGCACCTGCATACCGCTTTTTTTGGGGGTATAATGTGTATAATTAACATGAATTAACGATATTTTGCAGGCTACACCAGGGTATGTCCAAACATACGACTTTCTAACCAATCACCGATTCCATCTTCCAGGTTAATCCCAATATTGAGCCCTTGATCTGCCACAGATTGACAGCCAAAGATGCGATCAAACTGCACCATTGCTGCAAGGTGTACCTGTGCCGGGAGTTCTTGAACTCAAGTCACTGGTTTCACGGTTTGCCTATTAAACATGGCTCATCATTAACTTAGATTTGGGGACCCCATGCCGAGACGTATACATATCCGAAGTGACCGCGCATGCAAAACATATGCAAAACAGTAATTTTAATTAAAACGCACGCGAACTATTTGCGAACTGCGCGCCAAACGCAGATAAGATGCGGGTCAAACATACACATTTCCGTTTGTGAAACGCAGGTGATGCGTATGATTGTGTATGTGAAGCGTATGTCGTATGTGCAGCATATGTGAAACATATGTGGGCCCTATGATGCCCTATGTGAAACATAAGTGGCACATTACCGTGTTTTGCAACTGGATTGCGTCATGCTTGTGCAGTTGTGTTTATGCTTGCGCTGGCACACTCAAGAACCCACACCCACTGTTTTACTCAGTTAGAACATGTTAGAACTATATTGGATTATAAAATGTACCCTCTGGTAAACTAACATAACTATGGGAAATCACAATTTTTAATGGGAAAATCCACTATAAATGGCCATTTTCAATAGCTATGTTAATTTACCAGAGGGTATATTGGTTTGATATGTCCCAATTGTTGCAGATTGAATCCCAACTTTCTCTTCAGCTGGCTAATTACTACAATGACTAATATCATATACCATGGGGAAAACTATGGAAAACTAACATAGATGTCGAAAATCAACCATTGTACCTTTTTTTTCCTGGGGAAACCATGGATTTTCCACATTTTTCTCTATGTTTAGCCTAGGGTATCCTGCGGAAACGCCTCCGTTTGAAGAACAAGGCGGTGCTGACTCCCACCTGAGTCGCGGCTGCGGCAACCCGAAGGTGCTGTTGCCATAAGGCTGCCTTTAACACTGGTACTACATGGTACGAAAAATGCCAATTTAACACATGTTAATATACATTACAATACATCGTTCCAATATCGTTATACCTATGATGCCTATGCCGTGCCTAGACCCCTGAAATACCAACAACTTTCCATGGGCACAATTTCCAGATCTAAAAACCATGGCCCAAAGACGAAAGCCAAGTTTCCTACATTGCCTCTATGATTCTATTCTAAGGGTGGAGGCAGAAGGGTTTGCAGAAATCCAAATGCATCCGTGCTGCTTTAATTCACCAACTTCCTATGGACCCCGTCACAGTGGGACACCGCACCAGTGGCAAACTCGCTTGCCCGAAGACACGCACAGTTCCTGGTCCCACCAGCTACTGGGATGAGCTGTGAAGAGACATTTTCTTACCCCAAGTAATTATATATTTAGGCAACTTGGGAATATGCAATGACTGCAATGAAATGCAATGAAGTCAACAAAGTTTGACTCAAATCAGTTATTGACTAAGGGATTAAGAAATTCCAAGTGAAGATAGTCCTTGCTTGGTGCCTCCAAGGATAACACATCCCCTTTAGGGTTAAGGCTGAAGAGAGCTGTTTTGAGCTGCAGTGAGGCTAAGGCCTACACCCCATGGTCCAAACTGGTGATCCACGGTGCAAAGACTCCCATCTCAAAACCCGCTTCCGCCACTTCCGCTTCCGCTCTGTTTTGGCATGAGTTCTGACCTGTTCCGCCACTGCGCATGGTGCACTTTGCAGCTCTGCACTTGCACCGCTTCCTGCTATGCCAGAATATGATGAGCAATCCTTTGGGCCAAGTTGAAATTTACATAGCTTGGCCATCTGCCCTGGTAAGAAACTCAACTTCTATTAATTTCCAGAGGGTATATACATGAGACCTTTTGGGGGTATTACAGCATCCCTTCGTGCCAAAATGTCGAGATCATCACTAGTCTCTGCAGGTAGTGTGGAATCTCATCTTCGAACAGAAATATGAGCTTGGTGATTTCACTTCTAAAATCGGCAAAGGACACTGATTTTTGCAACCATAGTCTTAATATGTCTTAATTGAGCTTTCCAGAATCAATGGATCCATATGATCCATATGGATCCCATGTCAGCTCCGCAACTTGCGCTCGTCCATTCTGGCCGAAATTCGCTGAAACGTCTGTGGTTTTTAAGTCAGACCTGTGGAGAGGCTGAATCAGTGACTCATCCTACTGAAATAAGTTCCTAAAACGGCTGTCTCCTTGGTGTCAACTACACTAGGTATCATTGATTAGCAGTTTCTTCGCACTTATGCCTGTAATACATGCGTATGCATGCGTATGCTACGTAAGAACATGCCCTTTGATTAAGCACTATATCTACATACACAAAATCTTCACACACGTATATCACACACCTAGTGAGGAACGCGGAGCAAGTGGTCCCAATTCAGATTTCGAGATCTCAAACAACTCCCGTCTTGGGTCATCTTCATTTGAGCGGTTCAAAAACCATACGTCTCACTTTCATCCAACATCAAGTAGATCGGGCGTGTAAAAAAATGGGGTAAATAACTGCTCGGAGCAGAGCATTTTTGTTCAAAGATACCAACATCATGGAAGTCTTTTCTCAATGCCAGCCTCTCTCCACATCACATCTTCGACATGATATCCCCTGCGGCCACCAAACAACGGCAGCTCCATGACCCGACGCCACGGTGCACGTGGCTAAGCGTATGGTGTGCCTGGGGATCGGGGTCGAAGTTGGGATTTAGTTGCTTGGGTCCTGCCGTCTCCTTGCATTGTTTAAGTGTCTATGTTTTTCAAAACAATGATCCCCTTGAATCCTTGAAGGCCGAAATTCAGTGACCCTGCCATAAAGAAACAACTTCAGAATTAGTTTTACGTTAGCCGCTATGCTTAATGGGGGATCTCCAAGACCACAGGTTTTAATACCAAAATGGTGTAATTTTGGATGAATTGGGGTACCCCCGTTGTAGAAAACCTCCATTTGGATGTGCCAAGGCACACAAGCCCTTGCCCTTGCCCTCTGCCGTGGAAGCCACAACCTGGAATCTCTTTCACCGATGGAGCAAAGGGGTGAACAGAGTGACGAACATGGCATGGATCACCCCTCCACGTTTGCACAACGACTTAGAAATGCTGGGCATTTTCTAAACCAACCTGAAGTGTTGTTTTGGTGATTTGCCGCTAGTTACCCCAAACCATAACAATCATTTATGGTAACGTACTGGTGAACTTGGATGGGCCATGGGCTTTGCGGGGCTTGGTGACTAAAATAATGGAGTGCCAACCCCCGTTTTTTTATCCACTTATTGGGAAGCCCGGTGACACGAACTCTACAGTTCACCGGTTTTTTTACCCAGGTTACTCAATAATCAGCGGGTTAGATTCCCTCAGAAAACCCCAATGTTTGGGGATATCATCCATTAAAGAACTCACATCTCGCTCCCTGGCCCATGACTGCATGGACGCCATCGCCGATGTGGCCCGCTGGGACCCCACCAGGCCCACAATGAGGCCATAAAGACCCAAGGCTTCGGCGAAGATCAAGATCAAAATCCTAAAAAAAACCATCGACGAATCGACGTTTTTCGGGGTTTCACCATCCAAAAATCTCCGTTTTTGCTGGGAAAATGGCTGGGTGTTACCAACAAACTATCTAGTTTCTACATGGTTTACATGGAAGAAACACACCCTGGAAAAGGCCAAGTCTGATATAATTTGGGTTAACATGTGGCCCACAACTCCCAAAAACGAACAACATATATAGTTTGATTTGCCCAAAACACAACTGGGATTGAACCAATCAAAAAATGATCGGGATATGTTTCATTCTGTCGGGAAAACAGGTGTGACCAGCAACAAATTGTAACAGCACGTTTTCCCCTGGTCTTATGCAAGTTTGTGTTGTTTAAGGCTCTGATTTTATTTCAAAAGGATGTCCCCAAATCCAATGATTGATCATCAATTTCATATCATTTCCGCCTCCTGCCTGGTCACGTTGATAGAATCAATAGAGGCATTTCCAAATTTGGAGCAAACCAAGATGCGGCAGGTCATGGCAGGTCTGGCAGGGCATTGAATTCAGTGAAACACGCAGTCTGCGCAGTCTAAGCAAGACTTAGGAGCTCACTGAGCTCACAGAAAAAGAAAAAGAAGAAGAATATTATATGATATTACATTCCCATTGAGCCAGCCATGTATGGCATACATTGACTGCGCCTGTGTAAGGTTGAAGGAACGTAGTATGCTTAGTTGGGCCATAGGATTCGCCGGTGGCCATCCCATTGGGACTTTGAAGATCACTCAAAATCCGCCAAGCATGGCCATGGAAAATGTTCCATTTACTGATGATGGCCTGGATGAAGCCCAGTTACAATTATTGTTAACATATAATGATACATTTACCGCTGCCATCTGGTTATGACTAACAGTTCGCCATGGAAAGATCCACCATTTTTAAGAACGGTACACCATCTATTTCGATTAGGGCCATCAACAAACCATGGCTAGCCCTGTTAGTCATAACCAGGTTGGGTATATATGATAGTTGCCCAGTTCCGGGATTTCCCATGTTTGATGACACCGGAGCCAAGGCCAAGTCACATCCCCACGAAGAGTCGTGGCTGCTGCGCGTTCGCGCGAACCTCATGGGACCCAATCAATGTGGTCCAAATAGAACACCACCACTATTTCACAAGAAATGGTTGGTATCAGCTATAAAACGTTCAAAACTGGGTTGATCCCAAGTATCATATAATAATGTATCCCATAATTGTAACCATTTTTTTTGGCTTGACAAACAGCCATTCAAAACTGGTTTGTTACCTGGTTGGCCCTTTCAAGCCGTCTAAACATATGCTCCTCAAATGTGATCATCATCCCATTTCTAGGGCTCAACATAATACCTGGTTGAAACCACGAAACCAACCAGTTGATCATGTCAGTCATTTGCCATAGTTTAATAGTTATAAATTGGGTTTACATAAGGACAACCATATGTATACGCATTGTTTTACATATACATATATTAAAGTATAATATGTGTATATATATAATATATATAATACGCATGCATGTATACATCTTATACATCTATCTGGGTTTTAGACGGTTTAAGTCAGAAAAACAAGGGAAACTCCAAAACATACCCCACCAGTTTAACCATTGGACGTCCTCCGATTGAAACCTCGGACTTTCCAGCCAAGGTCGACAGCAAACTGCTAAAACTGTGAAAGATCCAGCCCGCTAAGTTCGTTGATAAATCCCATTGACTATAGTTACAATAGCCACATGTTTACCGTAGTTCATCTATAGTTTGTGGGATTTATTCACTATATAGTCCATAGTTAACTATAGTTACATCGAATACAATCACAAATTGCTACAGTTCATCTATTCTGATGTTTGCGAATCAAACATGGCATGCTGGAAAATCCACCATTGATATCCATTGATAATATAAATATATAACTTATATAACAATGATAGTTGATTCTCCCATGACTCCCATGGTAAAGCTCCAATTATACAGCAAAGCGGCCCTTTATTGGCTATAAATGGTTATAAGTGGGATTATACATTCTGCAAATGGGGTTTTAAGATGTTTTAAGTACTTATAACTGGTATTTCGGGCCATAATTATAATGGATCTCCATAGATTTCCCAGCCATGTGGGATGACACCAGGACTCGCCAGGCAACGCCAGCATCTCCCACGATGCCAATGGCCAGTCCTGCGGCCAAAGAACCTCGCTGCGTGGCGTGGCGCTCGCCCAGTGCTTCCCAAAGTGAAAAATGGCTACCCTATAGGTCTAAGATAGATGGATAAATTTGTTGGTGATGATGATGATGGTGATGATGATGATGATGATGATGATGATGCTGTATATGTGATTTGTTTAAGTCCTGACGGGGTGTGAGCACTACAAGTGCAGAAATTGACGCGCAAAGGCATGGCCAACCTTAGAGGAAAAAAACACATTTGAAATCATTTGAAGAAATATGCCGTCTCGCTGAAACGTATGTTCCTTCGAAAAAAATGGCTGCAACAATACATGGCAAAACATAATCCGTTCATCAATCGCAGGCTTCTTCAAATCATTTCAAATCCCAAGAGTCTCCGCGGCAACCTGAGTACTATCAGTCTATCCATTTCTCACGTCCAGCCAGGCAAAGCGACTCATTCCGACAGTGAGGCCGGCTCCCAGGTGGGCATAGCCTCGTAACAATCGGGGCAAATCACTCACAGCCCCCAAAACACCGAGGACGCGTTCAACTTTCTCAGGATCCTAAACGGGTGGATATGGAGCCATTCCTGGTTTATTTTGTCGACATTTAGGACAAGCACGACTTAGTAGAGAAACATCCCAATTGATAAAGGGGTTGATAGCCCTTCTTCGGTACACATACTCTTCGGTACACAGATCTCTCTATCTCTCTCCACCGCCGTCTCCAAGAGTTCAGTTACAGACTGAAGGCGAGCCAAAGAGATTTACTTATTTACTTGCTTATTTATTTGTTTCTTTATCTATTTATTGATGTATGTGTGGGTGAATTAGCCATGGTTATTCAATGTTATTCACCCCACCAACCAGGACTGATTCCAGTGAATCCCATGTTGAAAAACTTTGTTGGATGATCCTCCAGCCATATCCGGGGTCCCTTGTGGTCGTCCCTTGGGGACCCGAGTAAGCGGAATAGTTGGCAGCATCCATCTTGCCGTTGATGATGACAGCGGTGATGAGGCCATAGATTCCTCGGCCCGATTCAAAATGCCTTGGAAGCACCCCTGGCCCCTCTTCACAACATGCGCTTGGTGCAACAAGATCACAGTGAGCACCTGGCATGTGATTGCATGTGCACTTCCGGGTCAAAATGGAGCAAACGATTATCTTCCCTAGTGAAGTTAGGACCATCCGAAGTGTAGTTTGCCGGCTGGTGAGACTCCATTTATATCCATTTATGATGTTCTCCCCCTGTTGGCTAACGGACCTTATTGCGTACCAGCTATCATTGCCAGAAACGGTTGATAGGATGATGGGATCTGCAAAATAATGTATTCGATGGTGGAGAACCATGGCTCCAATAACGGTAGTTTCAAAATGTTTCAAACATGTTTTAGTCCTCACTTAATCATGTCTCTCTAGTGCTCAGCTACATGGATTTCGAAAACAAATCATTTACTCGTATAGCGATCCCAGAATAGGAATATAAAAAGTGGGAACCTGGATATTTTTTATGCATTAGTTTTATGATTTATACCATCCTGGAACCAGTGTTCTGAATCTTGTTGGGGATTGCCAGAAAATAGCATAAAAATGTATAAAATCGTTGATCTATCCCCAGTTATCATCAATTTTCGTAGCTTTTTCCCACATGTTCACCACGTGTTCACCGAATCCAGCGGGGATCCCCGCTGGAAGCCATCCCATCGGCCCCCTGGGCTGCGGACCCAACACACCCGCCATGACCACGGGGATGATCGACTTCCTCCCAGCGAAGCTTCGGCATGTTTCGGCCGTTTTCTCAATACAGTTGTGGTCATTTATCAGTTATAAGTACTTATAGCCCCATTTATAGAATGTATAATCCCATTTATAACCAGTTATAACTGGTAAATGGCCATAACTGTACAATTCTTAGAGAATTGTCAAGTAAACATACCATCTATAGCCATGCTTACCATGGGAAATGGTTATGACATCTTATGACTAACAGTTGGGATTTCGCCATGGTTTGTTGATGGCCCATAAAAATAGATGGTTTGCGGTTCTTAAAAATGGTGGATCTTTCCATGGCTATGTTAAATAACCAGATGGTAAACATATTCTAAATGGAAGCGACCAACATATTTTGATGATGTATGATTTACGTTGATTTTCCCGAATTGTCCGGTACTTATCCCTTATAAGCATCTATCAATGGTAGATGTTCCAATATTTTCCAAAGTTTACAAAAGAACCATTTCAGGCGAAAGTTGTTAAATACATCCGTTGCTAAAAAGGAACACACCGCGCAATGAAGTTGGAACATGCAAGGGTTCTGTATCAGTATGATGAGAAAGGGTATTGATATAACTTTAACTAAGAAATCCAAAAACACAAGTTTGCATATTCAAGGATATCATGATGTTTCTTCGTGCTTCCGGTATGCAGATATGAATAATTAGATGTGAATTAATGAACTTATGCAAAAATTGTTCGGAGGGCAAGAAAAATCATGCAGCCTCAGTGGCCAATATGTTCAAACGCACTATTTCCTTACCAGGTGGTACCCGCCCCCAGTTGTGTTAGTTGGTGTGTAAACCCCATTACCTAGGTCGATATATCAACCATAAACCCGACAGTAAACCTCAGTCTAGCCTAGTTTCATCAACCTTCTCAACCAACTTAGCTGACAAACTAAACTGGTTGGTGGTTTCAACCCCTGTGAAAAATATTAGTCAGTTGGGATTACTATTCCCAATCTATGGAAAGTCATAATCCAGCCATGTTCCAGTCACCACCAGTTCCAGTTTTTAGCACCACCTTCTATGGATCACTGCCACCAGTGGCATCCCCAGAGCCAAGTCGCATGATCATATCAGGCCGCATCACTCCCATGGATGCAATGCCCACGCCCGATTTGGCCGTGCCATACGCTGCCTCCGCGGAGTCCACACACCGCGAAAAACACACCGCGGATTCGCCCGCCATGTGATACCGCCATTTTTACAGCCCAGTTTGAGATGGTTTCTACCATCCATGTTTGGTCAATAGGGTTTGTTAATGTTTGTTATGGTTATTTCGGGCTTGTTTGTTGGCTTTGCCAGATTTGTTCACAACTGCGCCGGACAAAGGATGGCGATCCCTCTTGGTTTTTTGGCTCTGCTGCTGAGCTGCACCCAAGTTGGCGAACACAAGCCTTGGAGCTGGGGCGGAGTCTGGTGAGGTCAGCCCTAAGAGCCTCCCCAAAAGAAGCCCATCCCTCAAATTTAGTGACACTTGGTAGCATTTAGTGGCATAAAAATTTGCATTTAGTGACAATTCAATGGTATTTCATGGCATTTAGGGGATAGCTTGTTTTTCATATTAACCCTCTGCACAGGTTTTGCCTGGCAAATGTGACTGAGATGCTGGAACCCAGTAGGCACATTGATGGCTGCATGTCACAGCCGCTCAATCCTTTTGTAACCAGCCATTCAATATGATCCCTGAAGTCTTTAAAACAAACAACAGTGCGCAATTCACAGACTTAGACTTAGGCTACTTAGACATACTTAGACATACCCTCTGGTAAATTAACATAGACCCTGGCAGATAGGGGTTGGAAGACTAGTTTCCATTAAAAATTGGTGATTTTCAGGGTCTATGTTTATTTACCAGAGGGTAATCTAATGTCAATCAGGATGGTTTCGGTTCAGATGGTTTGGGATTGGCTTCCCATCACGGATCGCCTCCTCGGATCCGCCCAGGCAATCCATCCGGCAATCTATCCGCCCAGGCACGCGCTGGTAACACCCATGAAACCAAAGAAGGCAGAAGACGGATCGTAGGGCTGCATGGCCTTGGGTTGACCATGTATCAATGGATTGGTTTAAGGGAAAATCTACAGGAAAGACCCATATTTAATAGGAACATCTATGGTTTCCTGTAAATTTTCCCTTAAACCAATCCAATCAATGTGGAATCCGTTGTTTCCCAAAACGGATCGGTTGGCAAACGCTTGGTGCTGGCAAGAATCAACACACTTTTTGCAAACCATTGAAGTCAATTACCCTCTGGTTATGACTAACAGTTCGCCATGGTATATAGGTGGCCCATTTATAGATGGTTTACGTATTAAAAATTGTGATTTTCCATGGCTATATTAAATAACCAAATGGTAATGAACCAATTACCATCTGTAAATTAACATAGACCCTGGCAGATAGGGGTTGGAAGATTAGTTCCATTTAAAACATGCTATTTTCAGGGTCTATGTTAATTTACCAGAGGGTAAGTCAACTAATGATAACCGCAACAAACAAGAGAAGAATAGATCTGCTTGATTCACTGGCTTCGTTGGGGAAAATCTGCAACCATTGGTTTGGAGTTTTGACCATCAAACCTTGTCCCAAAGCTTGGACCAGTGGTTTGACCCCAAGCCCAGCCCCAGCACCAAGAAGAACCACAACTCCAACTTTTGGTTCTTATGTAATAGTTGTGGTGTAATACTCTCTTTATACATGTAACTAGTTGGATAATGATAACTAATAACATGTAATATCATGTAATAACTCTGAATCTTGGGGGCACGTCACCATGGTGAACGGAATGCGTGCCAATTAGTTCGTACTTCTCATATAGCATCATCTATAATATGTTCTATATTCTATATGATGCTTGTTGGTAAATTTTCTACAAATGGAGGTTTCCTCCAGGTTAGTGCTTAGCAACGAAAAATGTTGTAAGTTTTGCCAGGTTAGTCCTTTGCTGGCGGTTACTAGTCCTGTTGAACAGCAGGGAGACACCATATGAGGCCCCGGCGAAAGGAACGGAACACACGGGTGGAGCCTCGAAGATTGGAAGACGCTGCTCCCCTTTTTCACAATATCGCTCTTGAGCCGGCAGCGGGAAACCCGCAACAAGCATATGGTGAACAAATCTGGAAAAATGTCACTATGATGACCCGCAACCATGTGGTCCTTGGGGCGTGTAGATAGGAGAATCTGAGAATCAAGAGCAATACATCACCAACCTGCAGATAGCCTGCATCTTCTTTGATTAGTTGGGAAAGATGTAGCAGTAATTACTTAGCAAAGTATAAGGTAATTATCTGGCCATCCCCGGACTCCTGGTTATATATAATAAGTTATATGTGCCATGGTCAAGGCATTGTATATTGGGGTCGTCCATCCCAATAATTGCAATCCTGGTAATCCTCGTAGGGGATATGTCGAATATGTGCATCCCGATGGAATTTATGACCATCCCCCCTACCCTTCCCGCCTGCATCCAGCCGACCCAGGGAGTAAACCAGCAGCAGTTTGCTGAGACAAAGACACACCGCTACCTCGGTATCTCAGTTGGGGAACCAGAAAGGTGCCGACCAAAAATCAAAGTTCTCCTACCAACTTATTGCCAAAGAACTACCCTCTGGTAATTTAATATAGCTATTGCAAATGGCCATGGAAATAGTGAGTTTTCCCATTAAAAATTGCGATTTTCCATGGTTATGTGAACGTTTACCAGAGGGTAATGTCACAAAATTATTGAACGATTTGTTCTGGTTGGTGGTATACCAACCCCTCCGAAAAATATGAGTTCGTCAGTTGGGATGATGACATTCGCAATTAGTATCGAAAGTCATAAAAGCCATGTTCCAAACCACCAATCAGATTTTATAAGTTCGATGTTTTGTCCGTTTTAGTCTATCTATGATGGCTTTTCCAATAAGCCATGATTGCTTACCAAACCACCAAGCAGTGCAGTTTTTGTTTCCTGCTGAATCTCCAGCAGAACATGCCCAGATGGGCAAAACGCGTACCGTGCTGATGTAAATTCTTGCATTTTTGGGACGCTACCCTCTGGTAAACTAACATAGCTATTGAAAATGGCCATTTATAGTGAGTTTTCCCATTAAAAATTGTGATTTTCCATAGTTATGTTAAATTACCAGAGGGTATTGTAAATATTTATGAGTATGAGTATGAGTATCATAATTTGTTGAGATCCATTTCTTGCCATTTTCTAGTCCACCCTTATTCAGATAGCCAAAAAAAAACCACTATTTTCAATGGCCATTTCAGGAAGCTAAATTGGAGGTACCTACTACCTACCATACATAAGGCCTAAATTTCAGGGAATATCCCCACAATTCATATATGGCCCAAAATGTGGTACTAACGTAGCTCCATTTTTGGATCCTGAAATTCCCATTGATATTCGGTTTTTCCAAAAAAAATAACATGGAGAAATCATAAAATTTAACCATTGAACCACTATTTAGTCCACTTTATTTAACCACTTTCAAGTGCTCTTTTTCATCCCGACATAGCGAAATTTCATGAAACTCCCTGAGAGGCCGGACTGGCAGCTGTCGCACCATGGCCTGAGCGAAGACCCGATGTTCACCAGGATTTCTTCATATTGATTTAGTTATAAATATTAGAAGAATGTATATGATAATAAATATATATATATACAGAATAAAAATATAATACACTATATATATGATATATATATATATACACATATGTGTGAGATATATATATATATATATATGAATCACATATATATATATATATGTATGATATATATATATGATATATAGTATGCTGAGGGTATCCCATGAAATATCTTCTGAATTTAGAATAATTTGGAGTGATACCATGTTCAAACTTCAAACAATGTATATAGATGGACGTGCCGGACATTCGAAAAAAACTATACCTGATGTTTAATCAAATATTATAGCGACAAACAAGGTTATAATATACCAACACCGACCGTGGAATCCCCAAAAGACGATCATGTCCGGCGTTTCATCATACACTGTTTCAAACAACAGCAACAAACCCAGAGTTTCAATTTTGGACCCACTTTTTCGAGTTATAACGGACCCAAGAGTTCAATGGATTTCAATGGTGCATTATAATTAGTATTGTTGGTGAAAATCCCATTGAAATCCATTGAAATCCATTGAAATGGTGGATTTCAATGGTGAAAATCCCCATAGATTATGGTGAAATCCCACATGTCTGACCGAAACTCACCACCGCCCACCTGGAGATCGAGACAGCGCAAAAGCCGCGAACACCACTCAGGATGCAAACTGGCCGCGCGCGGCTGATTCCTTTGGATTTCCAAGGTTCAACATGTTCAACATGGTTCAACACCTAGATTCACAATCTGGAGCTGTAGATAGCTGTAGTTTGGAGATCTGGGTAGATTGAATCCACATGTAGATCGCAGTTTACCAATTCATGTGAAAATTGGGCAGAAAAGGGGTACAGTAGATTGTTCAATCTTTAGATTATTTCTCTCCAAATGCAAAATGAAAAAACATGTAGCATTGAAGATGTTGGATTGAGTTGTACTTTGGAATCAGATGTAGGTTGAAAATACTTGTGCATGTCATCTACATGCTTCAAGAACAGAATATATATGCTGATTCGTGAGTGAAATCGGTTTCAAAGTGGGAGTTATAGAAGTCAGTTGCTGGAATGATCTTGAAGTTGGATGAAGTTGGTAGTTAAAAAAACAGGCTTACAGTAAACAGCCCACAGCCCTTCCCAATGTGCATCAAGGATCACCCAACATATCCTGGGAGTTGACTCAAAAATCAGGAAAAAAACGACCACTTTTTTTCTTTTATCAACATGCTTAATATTCCCTTAAGCAATCATGTTCAACAATAAACCTGCCCCAAATTGTGGTATACCCCATTTCGGCGCACACCAATCCTATGCTTGAACGGAATACATCCAAATTTGGGATGGAGTCAAAAATCCATTTCTTAACACATATATGGGATTTTATGGGATTTTTGAACGGAAGTTTAACCTCCATTTTTGGATTGTTAAACCATTCACCATGCTAAACTTGTCTTCCTGCGTCAAGACGCATTTTGGCTAAATCCGAATTTGTTTGATGGTAAAGCACACGGTTTGCCCTTGTTAAACCCGTATTTCGAATGGTTAAATCAAACACTTCCTAGTTAAATCTGTTAAATCCATATTTTGAATGGTGAAATTTATTAAACCTCCATTTTTCCTGGTTTCTGTACTATCTTTCATGGTTAAACGGGGTAAACGCTTCAATCACCAGTCCTACCGGTGACTCCGCTCCGCACCTGAGGCCGACGTCCGAGATCCAAGGGCCAAGAGCTATCAGAAGACCCACCAACAGCGAGAGGAAGGTTTGGACCTGAGCTGATCACTGCGGTGACCCGAAAAATTTTGGGCTTTTGTTACCCTCCGGTAAACGTTTACATAACTATGGAAAGATCCACCATTTTTCATGGGAAAATCCACTATTTCTATGGTCATTTTCAATAGTTATGTTAGTTTACCAGAGGGTAATCCAAAACGGTGAGAGAATGATGTGAAAAATGATGTGAAACATGACTTATATTTTTTTTGATTGGTGAAATCACTGTTAAGCATGTTAAGCAATGTTCATAGTAACTATGGGATTATGACTGATATAATGATTCATGTTCATTTCATTATAGTTATTGGTTTCTGAAAATGAAAAAGCGAACAAATATATCATTACACGGGTAAACCCTTGATATCAATTGGTATATCTTGGTATTAACCCAATAATTACTTTTCGAAGGGTTAACCCACTCAGGTGTGTAATTTGTATGAATTGGCTGTAATGGAATGAAGAAATGGGTAACCGGTAAACCCAACCATAAGAACCAATCGTATAGTTTGGGAAATATTACCCTCTGGTAAATTAACATAGCTATTGAAAATTGCCATTTACAGTCTATTTTTTACCCATAAACAATTGTGATTTTCCATGGTTATGTAAACGTTTACCGGAGGGTATTCCACTCATTTCAGGGGCTGTAGCCCCCCAGCTATCGATGGATCATTAACAACTCTGGTCATGTCAACCCTGGATTAATAAACCCATGGTTGATGAAAACCAAGGGAATTCCCACCAAAAAGTGATAATCTGCTACTAAAATGGCATCCCCAAAGAAATGGTAAATCCAACAATAAGCACCCGTCATATCCAGGTGAGAATTGCCCAACCCTTAATGTTGGAACCCTGGCCATGGACCATGTAGTTGTTCATCAGATTTCTTCGCATCCTGGTAAGTTTCAGAAAAATGGCGCCCCAAAACCAAAGCAGTAAAAAATACAAAAGGGCACCCAGTAAAAATTAGCTACCCTCTGGTTATGACTAACATAGCCATGGAAAACCACCATTTTTAATAGGTAAACCATCTATAAATGGGTCATTTTCAATAGCTATGTTAGTTTACCAGAGGGTAATTGTGGTGGTTTACTGATGTTTACTGAGAATATACTGATAACACACCCCATTTTCAGACACCCAACTGTTTAGTTTGGGCTAGTTTTGCGGTAAGTTGGAAACTGGGTTGCCGGACGAGAACGAAGGTACCCTGAATGAAACTGGGTTCGCCCACCTGTCATGGCAGCGGCCGGAGTTGCGTAAGGTTAGAGGGTACCCCATCCCCTAATATCAATAGGAGAGGCAATCATCCAAAAAATGTTTTTAACATGTTTCAACAATCAGACTAACCATCCTGAGATGAAGATTTATAGCAAACAAACAAATTGCCAACATATATATATATAATTCCACATGCCAAAATAGTGGTCAATACCCCTCCCATTTGGCCAGTTACATCGAGTTACATCCAGTTACCAAACCCAGCTTCCGTACCGGGTATCCAAAACAACCGCTGCCAGTGGCACCAACTGCCCTTGGTTCGCCCAGGTCACCTTGCCATGGGGTCCCTGGTTGGTGGTTGACCTAGCCCTCTGAAAAATGATGGAGTGAAAGTCAATGGGAAGGATAACATTAAAAATGATGGAACATGGCTAAGCCATGTTCCAAACCACCAATCAGGTCCATGTTTTTCTTCAACATGAAGCAGTAGGACATATTAAACATACTGTGGATGGAAGAAATCCTGCACCACCTTGGATGGTTGAAACCCTATAAATAATGGAATAAACCACCTATCAATCTATCAACTGGTGCAGGATTTCTTCCATCCACCGTATTTAGACATGTTATAACTCATGTTTGTGGGAAATCCTCTGCCCCGACTCTTGGACCTGACTTCACTGCTGATGGCCAACAGGCTCTAGGCATCTGCAACCGATTTCTTTATATTCCAAAGGGGCATTGTCCAACCAGTATTGTTTCTTGCGTGTGTTAGTATAGAATCTCACGTTGGAACATGTTTTCCAGGAAGTTCCCCAGTTGCAGTTGTCACTAGCAGCGGGGTAATTGAAGGCGTCCAAGCCCATCCCCGCTTTTGTTCGGACAACACATTCCGATAATTATCTGTGGTTTGCCTGAAGTTCTCGGATATTGATTCAAAATTATATGACGCACGCTACATGAGTCAACATAGCTTTTTCTGCCCAGTATCTGCATGTGTCTTTTGTTGGTTAAATCCATCATCCACTTGCAACACGGATCTGGAACTGGAATGGCATCATTGCTGGATATGATTTGCAACATGCATACATGGTTTCTTGCAGATTCCTGCTGCCAATGTCCCAATGATATCCTACCGATTTGTCAAGTGTTCCAAATCAAGTTACTTTTGTTGGCTGGGTACACATGGACTTAGATTCCATCCCTCGACTAGGGCTAAAAGAACTGATAGCCAACAAAAAGAAAAACAATCTACCCTCTGGTTATTTAACATAGCCATGGAAAATAACCCATTTATAGATGGTTTACCTATTAAACATGGGTGGATTTTCCATGGCTATGTTAGTCATAACCAGAGGGTACCACCTAACTGTTCCCCGCAGATCCAGGGCCAACTTCAACGCCTGTCTCTCATGATAAAACCATGGTTTCTCATAAGTTTTCCTTCAAATCTATTGACCCACAACCAAGAACCAGAAAAAAAATCAAATCCCACCTTGTTGCTTGTCTTCTCATGCTTGATTGGTGAAATGTCCCATCCGTGGCCAGGATAGGAAGGAAAATCACGTGGCCTGTTTCAGGATGTTTCATGATTTTGGCTGGTTCTCTCAACGGAGTGATGTCCAAGGGAAATTCTGCTTGAAACTCTGGTTTGAAGTATTGAACCAAAATTAACCCCGAACGTTGGGCTGTTTCCAACATGGTTTCGTATGGTTTCCGAAACCATTTGATCAGAAAACCTCCGAGATCATCCCGTCCAAGCCGTCCAAGGCCGGGGGGCCAGGATGGGTTTCAAGGCGTCCAGGATGATGAAGCACAGCACCACCAGCCACAGACCACCAGCCGCCCCACCGGCGTAGGCGTTGGCCACGACGGGGGCGCCTGTCGAACCCCGGTTGGGCCTCTTTGTTGGGCCCCGGTTGAATCCCCACCATTTGATATCAATATCATGTTAAAAGTGGCAAATGGAAAATGCCATTTACTACCCATCATATGACTTGTTGCCAATCATGATCTATTTGATTTACCTATGATTGTCCTAAGCTTGGAACATATATGATACTGTACATATGTTGAAGGATGTTGAAAGTATTGAAATTAAAAAATGCAGTGGTTACTGGTGAAACTCCAGGAATCTAGTCAGGAGATGATCCCACATCTTCAAACGCACCCACCTGTATCCAAGCGTCAGTCAAAGTACCTAAAATTTCTTTCCGGTGCTATCAGTCATGGCGCCCTTCATGACAAACTGTGGGGAGTGGTCGCCATTGGCTTGAAGCAACAAACATATCTTAGAAAAGAAACATAGACTATCATAGACTAGTTTTTCCCAGCCAACCATATCACAAAAAACATGCCCAAACAATTCTCCCCAAACATACCCAAACAAATCTTGACCTCATCCCATGACGGATCCATGGTGCTGCTATATATGGTAATATATATGGTGTGCCATGGATCCCATCCATATACCCCCTTTATGTTAGCATATATATACCATACATGGATCCTATGGGCATCAAAGGTCCTCCCAGGTCCCAAGGGGGCCAACCCCACCTGGGGCGGGCGACACTGGACGAGTGGAGAGCCTTGGTTGCAACGTTTAGAAATTCATCCCTTGTCCCTACTAAATGTGCCCCCCACATATCAAGAACTAGGATCCATGGATTTCAATTTTGGGATATTTATGAAGTTGGCCATTTTTTTTTGTTATTGACACCCTTTTGAAAACAAAATGAAAATGAAGGTCCCATTTGGGGATTTCACCACCCTAAAGAAATTGGCCAACACCGGGGTGTTTTTTTTTTTGTTAGGGTCCTTCATTTTTTTTAATTGAGGCTTAAAATAAAGTTCAATTTAATATTAGGATAACCTTCGAAATCAATATTTTGGCAATATTTTAACATATTTTAACTATATTTTAGAAGTAATTTGATCTATTCAGAAACCTTTATTTCTTATTAAGGTCTTTAATTTAATATTATTTCATGAAAAGTTACACTACCCCCCCTGACACTACCCCCCTCAAAATAATAGCTTATTCTGAAAGTAGGTCGTTCAGAACACCCCAAAAAGTGATAAACCCTAAACAAGCCTTGTCTCGTTTTGGGATGTTTTTCGCATGTTTTTGTTCCATGCAAAATAATAAGCTTATTCTGTTTTAGTCGGGGTTGCAGAATAAGCTTATTCTGTTTTGGTTGGGTTTACAGAATAGGCTTATTCTGTTTTGGTGGGGGTTGCAGAATAAGCTTATCTTGGTTTGGTTGGGTTTACAGAATAAGCTTATTCTGTTTTGGTGTGGTTTGCAGAATAAGTTTATTCTGTTTTGGTCGGGTTTGCAGAATAGGCTTGTTCTGTTTTGGTTGGGTTTACAGAATAAGCTTTTTCTGTTTTGGTGGGGGTTGCAGGCGAGGCATGGGCAAGAATTTGCCAAAGCAGCCTGAAATTCATTTAGCTGCCAAAGACTTAAAAAAGTGATAAGCCTTAATTAGGGCTAATCACTTTTTTGGGCGCGAAAAACATCCAAAAAAGTGATTAGCCCTAATTAGGGTTTA
>Ga0126342_10001499_pt1:0-12500 | contig 33055 bp, 24 predicted proteins | sample Cyp1metagenome_FD_92528 | JGI IMG/M metagenome (GOLD analysis project Ga0126342, IMG submission 92528) | Coral microbial communities from Lord Howe Island, Old Settlement Bay, Australia - Cyphastrea 1 metagenome | ecosystem: Host-associated > Invertebrates > Cnidaria > Coral ...
AGATGAAATAGCCAAAAATGGGATGATAACAACCATGAAATCAAACGGGTGCCGTAGCGAAGCCCCTGCCTAAGGGGCGCCGTTTTGGCACCCATTGGCATGTGCTGGTATATATATATATATGATATTGGATCATAATGGATTTATATATTTGATATTATATATAATTAGTTATATATATATATACTATATTATATTATTTATATAGATTATAGTAAATGAAAGTGTACAAGTCAGGGTGGCTGGGGAGCCCGGAGCCAGATAGATATTTCGCTCGGTTTACCAAGAGTTATGTTTGATGATTTGATCGAGAATGACTGAGAAAATTAAACGAAACTAATGGATTTGAGGTGTCGAGCAGTTTTGACAACCCTGGTTGGTGGTTTCAAACATGACCGGATTATTTTCCATAATATATGTATGGGATGTCATCCTTCCCATTGACTTTCATATTTGTCAGAGGGGTGGCTCAACCACCAACCAGACATAGCAGTTTGACAGCAACGAACATGCGGCTGTCGAGCAAAACATGCAAATAAAAATTTTGTACCGTAAAGGTAGACAGAGGTGCATGGATACACAGCCCAAATACGGATGTTGTAACCTACAAAAGCCTGGATGTGGTGAGCATAAATTTGTGACAATATGTGTCTATGATTGTTGGTTTTACAATTCATGTCTTTTGCCATTTTGGGGGAGCATTTGACCTTCCACAGACTCAGAATATCTCAGAATAACATGTTTGCATGGTTTGACAGACAGATGATTAGCCATGAAGCTTTGAGTAAATCGAGATGGGAAAAAATCAAGATTGGTGGAATAATATTTACTCAATATTGATATATGATATATATATATATAACCTTTACCGAAAGTTTTTTCGTACCAAATGGGATTTCACCCGCCAAACGGAAATGGTGGGATAAATTGGGAACATTTCCATAAGGGCGGGAAGCTTGTGGACACCCAATGGCCAGTATTAAAAAACATGTATGGTGACGCATGGGTAGAAAGCATCGACCCCAAAAAGTGACCCATGCAGTACTCATATACCCTCTGTAAACAGACGTAGCTATTGAAAATGGCCATTTATAGAGAGTTTTCCCATTAAAAATTGTGATTTTCCATAGTTATGTTAGTTTACCAGAGGGTATATATATATATATAGAGTTTAGGAATCCCATCATAGTCCCAAATAGATAGTATATAGCAACAATATATCATGATAGTCACTAAAACAAATGAGTTAATCCAAACAATATACCTTGTATGAATATGTCCAAAAAGTCAAGCCCCTAATATTCCATCACTGGTCAACTCCTAGTTACCCTGCGAGAAACTAAGATAGCTCTTGCAAATGGTCATAGTTGGCTACATATGGTTGACTTCCATATAAAAAAAATGCTGATTTTCCAATTGTCCATAGTTCTGTTAGTTTGCTATATGATATCCCCATGATATTCCCTATAAATCCTCATTCTTGATGATGAAATCCCATCAAATCACCGTAAAATCATCCAGAAGTTCCCAGTTCCACTGCAACGAGGTGATCTTAAGTAGCGCGGACCAACAGGGCAAGAGCTTCCGGAGTGTCTTGAGGTGGCCCGGCCACACAACGGCGTCTCGGGATCGGTTCAAGCACATCGGTGATGAAAAAGGTCTTACAGTAGGTCACCAGTTGAGTCAAAAAAGTGGCTGCTAATTGATGAATTTAACCATCAAACAATGTGCTGAATTCTGAATTGATGTTAGTGATGATTTTAATCAAGCAGCTGTGATTGAGCAGTGGAATTTTGCGGCGTGGGCAATCATATGTGATTTAGCAATCGAACATCGTGATTTAGCTATTTTTTGTTAAGCACCAAACACGGGGAGATGATTACGGGGGACTGATTTCAACGAAATGTAGGATCTAACTACCCGTATCTAACATTTAGCTAAGACCATCTATTCTCTGCAACCTGACCTGGCATTGGAGACCACCCAAAACTGCATGGTTTCCCTTTTCAAGTAGATCAATCTGGTGAATGGCTACGGTCTCCGGATTTTGAGACGCATGTGAACTGACGTCATTTAGTGGCAATCTAACCTATCAACGGGAAATCTCGTAATTATTTGATCCTGTTTGAACATTGTGTTTTGCAATGGTTCCATGAAGAGTTTGGAATTTGCCCCAACAGATTGGCAGTGCTCAGCATCTAAAGGCAGATTCCGAGGACATTACTGGCGGACCTTCCAATCCACGGTGGTTGTTGATTTGACTGGTTTGATATAGAGGGTTCTTAAAATGGGAGGTCACCCCCATAGGTTTCGATACTAAAATGGTCATCAATGGTCTAATTTTCGATGATTGGGGGGTACTTCCCATTTTAAAAGCAACTTCCATTTGACAATTGGGTCTAATGACCTGGTTGATTTGGGGTATCTCCATTTCAGAACCCACCCATATACTATGTGACATATGATTGTATGACTTTCATATTTTGCTTCTCCCGGTAAAGTTGATTGTCCTATTAATCTTCCCAGCTGCAGCTGTATGGTAATTACACTTGCCTCAGTATTTATATGATGATTGATGGAACCTCAGTATTTATATGATGGAACCTCTGAACAAGGGAGTTGAAACATGACTTGAATTCATTTGAATTCAAGGGAGATGAGAAGAGGTCAAGAAGAGGTCAGAAGAGGTTGAGAAGGGGCTGAGAAGAGCTTGAGAAGAGGTCGAGAAGTGGTCACAAGAGGTCGAGAAGAGGTTGAGAAGAAGTTGCATTGGGAAGAGCTTGAGAAGAGGTTGGGAAGAGGTTGGGAAGAGGTTGAGAAGAGGTTGGGAAGAGGTTGAGAAGGTTGACAAGAGGTTGAGAAGAATTGAGAAGAGCTGCGAAGAGCGGGTCGAGCAGAGTTGAAAAGTGGCCAGGAAAGGTGAGGATGAAGTCAAAAAAGATTTGAGAAGATTTGAGCCTTCTTTCCAGCTCCTACAAGCAAACTTGCCCTTCACACCTATGAGAAGAGTCTGAGAATAGGTCAAGAAGAAATGAGAGGGGGTGAGAGGGGGTGAGAGGAGGTGAGACACGGGTTGTTAGTTCCAATCGTTGCTGGGTAGATCCACATTGTTGTTGCTGAACCCCCGGCTCGCGTCGCCTAACCCTGACATTGAAAGTTACATTATATTTGTTGTTCGCTCATTAAACATGTTTGATTCTGTTTGATGACTACGTCATGTGAAATCACCATGTTTGAAGTTTGACTATAATAAAATCATGTTCAAACCTACTTTGGTTATTTAGACATATCTATGGGTAATCCCATTTTGATGACAAAGATGGTGATTTAAACATGATGGTTTTCCACTTCGCCATGTTAAACAACCAGAGGGGCTGAATCCAACAGGGGCTCCCGTGGATGGATGAACCGATTTTTACAACTCGGTGGTGTCGCTTGGCGATGACGTTGCAGGGAGGGGCACGGGGCTTAAGGGTTAAAGATGCTTGAAGACATTGGGAACATTGTGTTGTTTAAATATGGAGACAACTTGGAGATATTACAATGTGAGGCCCCCAAGATAGCTACGTTGGTTTATAACTCCAATAACTATGGTTTATGGTATTTATAACATTTTATAACTATAGTTACTGGGGCGAATCTAAACCAACTTATAACTGGGGGGCCTCACATTGTACGAAACATGTCATAAAAATGGTGATGTTGGCTGATTGTTACCCCCAAATTGGGATTGAAACCAAACAAAATTAAGGATGCACTGATGATTACTGTTTTCAACCAAGAAAAAAAGGGGTCAACGGTTACCCCTGTTTTTTGTGGATAATATCGGGCTTCTATGGATTTTGCTGTGACAGGCCTGAACAGTTCCAACTGGTTTATAACCCGGGCCCATTTAATCTTAGTTGCAGGAGCGCAAGAGTTATTATCCCATTTAAGACTCTAAGGCGCCACAACTTTGACCAACACGAAAGGGAATTTTAACGAACAATTTATAGGGATGAACACATATATTTGGCATTTGGATAGATTTTACAGCAACTTTGGAACGACATGAATGCAATTGAATGATACACTATATCCCAAAATTAGTTTCAATGATAGTTATCTTCTTTCAGGTGTGATTGTAGTTTCCCCAAGTAAACGGTTTGTAATTGATCAATTTCTGGGTTTCGGTGTCAATAATTTACGGATTGCACTGGTAATATTAGAAATCAATAGAAACAGGAGAGTTGGCTAATAGAAACCAGCCATTGTGGTGGAGCCGTGCCAACTTCAGAAATGGAAAAAAATCTGGGAACATGATCTGGTTTGGTCTATGGTTTGGTCTGCCTGAACATGGGGGATACCCCCACCCCATCGCTGAGTTGCGTATGCTGCAGAGAACTACTTCCCTATAGAATCATGGCTGACCCCCAAAACCAAATAGCCCCTGAAATAGAGAAATTATGGTAGGGTTTGTAGCAATGGATAGGTGGCATTGGCACCTGACATGTTTCTTCCGTTCGCTCCGTGGGATACAATCGAACCCGAGAGCTGGTCAAGTCCGTTTGAAACATCCCACCGACCAGATTGTGATTGGTGCAGCGCTCCCATTCAAGGACATTTGATATGATGATGAAGACAAGGCCAAAAGATTGCTGACACTGTTGGTGGCAACACGATTTGTGTCGTCCATTGTCCACGCAAGAGAATCGCAGTTTTCACTCGGTTCGACTTCGTCAAGAAGAAGGGTACTGCAACCAGCAATGGCACGAGATACACAGCCAGCCCCACTAGAGATTGTCAAATGTTGCAACAAAATCTGAAAACAAATCTCGGTATCATTAAATCCAATCTTGATTGGCACAAATTAATTGCGATCTTTGTGCCTTCAAAAGCCTCGTCACGCATGGTAAGTCCACGACTTTCAAGAGTAAAAAAACATATGTCAACGTTAAACCCTTGAATATTTACGTATACGTATCTACGTACGCCTGAATTCAGATATGTATCCCAGATGCTCCATGTATGGAATATTTACCTACATTTGGGCAATTTTTTGGGTAAATGTAGGTAACTATCCCAGCACCATGGAGCATCTGGGTATCATTATGTATTGTATGATACGATAATAGTCACTCGCGATTTTCCAGCCGTTTTTTCCAGCCGTTTTTTTCCAGGACATGATCCAACTGTCGTCTCCAACAGGTTGGCTCTTTGCGCTGGACTTTCGCCGTATATCCCCGAAGCGATCAGGCCCGCGACCAGGGTTTTACCTTGCCTTGGATTCCTCAACTGCGTTTGTAGCCTTAGAAATGGTGTTTTACTACCATAAACCAATAATAAACCATAGTACGTTTTCTAAATTTGCATTTTTTGGGTGGGTATTTGGAGGGTCGAGGTTGATCCCCATCCGGAAGTGCTAAATCATAGTCGTTCTCATGTGATCCCTCCCAGTGCCACGGGGATGTCCTTCATTTGTAGCTCGGAATAGGGAAGAATGCTTGACTAAAACACCTACGTGCCTGCATGCATACATACACACATACACACATAGACGCACACACACACATACACACATAGGCAGATACACACATAGGCACATCACACACTTGCATGGATGCATACATATTACATGTCTGGATGTGTTAGTGACCTCAAACAAGCAACGTAAACCACCATAAAAGATGTGAGGGGCACCAAAGTGGCCTGAAATCCAGTTGTCGCTACCCTCCATGGTCCCCAGCCCCTCCAATCGCATCCCGGATCTGCAGGGAACGTTGCATGTGGATTTGGAGGAGGAGAACGACCTCCATAAGGTCACGTGGGTTGGGCTGAATGGTGGTGATGGGTTTTTCACGTCAGCCTGGCGGGTTAATATCCATCAGTAGGTCATTTAACGATGTTTTCTTGGGGGTTTAACCATCAACCGTTTGCGGACATGGTAGATAAATTTTGCTACTATTATATTGAACGATCCAGTTCAGAGTAAGTACTTACTCTCAGCCATGTGAACGGGCACAGTCTCACTGACTTGTGAGTGCCGTTTGTACGCTCTGTGGCTTGCATTGAATCGGAGCCGGCCTTCTGGTGCAGAATGGGGGACTGCAATACTTCGGAATCATGGCGGGACTTGGTGCCCGTGGGAATTAGCTCAAGGCCGACATGTACGAATTACGAAACAATGGAGAAAGTCACAGGATAGGAATATTTCACAAGACTGCAGCAGGCCGCATGGCTGGGAATCTAAAACGAAAACCAGATCAATAACAATGGGCAACTTGGCACAACCCCCCTCCCCCGTCTCTGCGTGAGACCTGGATACTTTATGATACTTGCGTATAGCTGGCTGCACCGTTGCTCTTTTGCCCCGGTGGGCTCATGGATACTGAATGCATAGCACCCCCTCCCTTCTCCTTCCCGTTCTTTTTCCTTCCTCCTCTTTTGCCGCACCCACAGGAGTGTGTTTGTCCATTCCCTTTGCTGTCCTGCTTCAGTTGCCTGTTCTGCTTTGCGCTGTTTGCTCTTCTGGGTGCCAGGGTTGGGCTCCTGTGTGCTTTCTCCTCCCCCCATCCTCGCTTTTCCTTCCTTTGTTTTGCCTGCTGGTTTGCATTGGTTGTTTTTCCTCTTGTTTCCCCCTTGGTGGTTGTGGCTGGCTGTCCTTGTTCCCTCCCTCCTTCCCTTCTCTTCCCTTCCCCTGACTGTGTGTGTGCGAAACCCCAAACAAAACCCGGCATCTTAGCTCGGATTCGGCTTATCCTGACCAATGTTTGGCCTCCTTAAGGGCCTTCGTCGCTACAGATTGATTCAAGAGATTTCCTTGAAATTCTCGTCCGATCGGATAGAAACAAGTTGAACTGTGACACTAGAGAACGGATTGCAAAATTGATTCATTCACATCTTCCTCGCTTCGAAGTTTCCGAGATTCTTGAATTTTGTCATGATGCACTGTGACCAAGAGAAAATACAGGTGCACATATCAGACTTTTGCCCTTATAAGGCTTTGTGTGTGCGTGAAACCCGCTAAGTGTCAGTCATGCGAGCACGAATTTCTAAATCAAAACAAATCAAAACCAATGACTACGTTGACATATTCAGCAGGGGCGTGCGAGCACCTTTAGCATACTGCACGCAAAGAAGCTACTGCCACTGGTGGGAAAGGGAGGCTCATCACCTCTCTGTACCTGCATGATTTCAATTTGATTTGTTGAACAATGTTGAACAAGTTGTCCAATTCCGTGTTTCTGCATCATTTCATTTCAGTTTCTGCCATGTCAAGACGTCCACCTAGGAGACATTAAGGCGTCGACATTGCCACTGGTATCAAGATCCAGCGCAGAGTGAATAATTACTCTCAGCAATGTGTGTGTGTGTCTGACAAGGGTGCCCTACTGTACGGCAATTTTACCAAGTTTTTTCCACTAGATAAAAAATGGGTTTGCATGTCGGGTGGCAAAGAGGAAAAGGCGTTCTATAAATCTCGAAATCATCTTTCCAAATAATCTTCCCGGCGGTCTTTTCAATGGAAAAGTGATGACATTTGGGAACCTTCGCAGGACGAAAGTCGCACGACAAGCCTTACGGTAACATGTTTTTTTGGTGTTGACAGGTTTAATCATTGATATCAAGTGTCTATTGTTTGGCCATCAAATGGGGGGTTGGACTCATGGATATATCTTGACAAAATGCTAGGTCCTCTAAGTAAAAAAATGGGATGTGACTAGCAGTGACTGAATGAACTTTTAGCTAAATATAGATTTGCCAGAAGAATTTGCCACCGAAAAAGGCTGTTAGTGACGTTAGTTATAGAAATAGAAGCCTAACATGTATTGAATCAACTAACATTGTACGTTGCCGAGGCTAACATTGAATCAACTAAATAGAACACAAGGATGTACAGTTTATGTTAGTTGTATAAAAATGCTCAAAAGCTCTCAATATGATATTGTAGAGTGCATTAGAGTGCCATGATCAGAATTCGTTTTTTTTTGGGGGGGGCAGGAGGAGAGGGTTTTTGGCTCCCGATTGTTTTCACATCACATGGGGTCAGGGGCAGTCAACTACATGTGATCAAGTGGAGATGTGTTGCTTTGTTGGAATTTGGTGGGGCTTCCAGCATTTTCTGAACACTCGTGTCATATCTAGCTACTGTAACTGTTTCTGCTGTTCTTGGTTTTTCTCTTGATGTTTGCTGGATTCATCAGTTGAACACCGATCTTCGGATATTAGTGATTGAATTTCCGTAAGCTATGGATGGTCGAAGCAGATTAACTACTTGCTGATGGAACATCATCATTACTAATGGCTCTAAATCATTGAATGTGCATAAACTATATGGATGGTTTCGGATCCCATGAGTGAGTCCTAACACCCATCGTTGCATCAGGATATGCTGATTTTGCCTGCCTCAGACAGGACGCGGTGTGGATGGGATTTGTAACGCTTGGAGCTGAGAATTCCAAGATTTGAGATGAGTTTTCTCGGAAAGTGGAGGTTCCCACTACCCAGGGCATGTATGTTCATTAATTGTAATTTCACCTCACGGACATGTAGCATGGAGCCGGAATGCCACCTTGGGGTATCATCAGTTTCAGCAGGGACGTGTCCATTACGAGGATAGATTCCCGGGTCTTGATCAAGCCTCAAGTAGGTATCCTTCGCAAAATAATCTAAGATTAGACAAAAACGCACTGCATATGCGAAGCCGTGTGATATGTACAATGTACATTGCTGGTTGCCCCAAGTTGCCTGCATCGAGAGGGTTTCAGTATGATTTGACCTCAGTATGGTTTGGCCCTTTCAGATTTAGAATTCCTTACTCAATGTTGATTTGCCAAACCGCACCAACTTCTGCGTCTGATAGTTTACTCTCTGCACAGCTAACGTGGAAGTCGTTCGTTGTTCAGCTTCCAGGTTAGTCATGTCTCGGGGATAGATGAGCCAGGTCACACCTGGCTAACCAGGAAGCAAGAAACATTCTTTTTTGCAACTTCATGGTTAGCCAACCCAACCTGGGTGAACACTTCCTCGTTGTGTAGACCCGGAACCATACCATCGATTTCGATCAGCCCGTAGGTTCTTGGTTAGCTAGACCCGCAACTAAACCATTGATTTCAAACAATCACAGGTAGGTGCCTGGTTAGCTTGCCCAGGAAAGTGCATAAGCAATTACAAATAAGCCAGACATGCTTACTGGGGTTGCCTGTGGTCAATGGGATAACCCAAAGCCTATGATTCCATCTTTTGGTTGATGAGCATGTATTTGCCAGACATTTTAATGTGAACTACAGTACGGGTTTTGATCCATAACCATACTTTGGAATCTCCTCATCGTTAGGGATTTTTTAACGTAAGTCATAATTGTGTAAGTAGGTTTTTTATATAGTATACAACTGGCTATCTTTATCTGAAGTTGGCTATGTTTTTTTGAAGACTTATAAGTGGCTTAGGAGGTTACAACTTAGTTAGCTACAAAAGTAGTCGAACTTAGCAGGAAGTTAGGAAGTTAACTTCTTGTTACGGTTTTTACTATCTTGTTTGTAAAATGTTTATTTGATATATTTTGGGTGGTTGGAGTTTAACAATTGACCGTCTTTCAAGTGGAGAAGCCACAGGTGGTCTTGGAACACCTGGAAGCTCTGACGCTGGTTTCGAGGCAGCTTCCTGAGGCCACCTGGATTCATATTGCCAAGACTAAGACTGAAAGTCTGGACTGTGCAAAGTGGCAGAATCTGCTCGGAAGCACCAGAAAGGACTGACCAAAATCTCTGAACTGAATTGTTCGCGATTTGTTCGCGTTTGTCCGCGTTTGTCTATGTTTCTGGACGCGTGATGATTATGTCCGCTGAAAAAACTTGTCCGCGGTGCTGAAAGGGATTGGTTTCACCAGGGATTTGTCCGCGCAGATGTTTGCGTTAAATGGAGACTAGCATCTTTAGCATGCAATTATCCAGGGTTTCGGACTCGTCGCGCGTTGCTCTCACGGTGGCAGATCCAAAAACATTGAATAAAATCGTGCGAGTCATGTGCTATATAGGATCGAAGATGACAACATGCTGTCGCTTCTGCGCTGAAAAAGTGCTCAGCAGGCTGTTTTCATGCCAATCTCATTTTTCAGGAAAAACCAAAAATGTTAGGAATTTAGGAGCTAGGTCTTAAGATAAAATTAGTTTGAAATTATGCAATTTCATCTTAACCCTATAGTTATAACCTATTAACTTCGAAGAGAATCCAGAGTATTTTGGATGAATCACCCGTAATCAACCCTCTTTAAGGTGACTTGCACAGACCTTCGGGACATATTTTTGGTCCTTCCACCCCAAATGACTTAAGGGAATCCTGTCATCGACCGACCCTCTGAAGAAGTGTTTTTTTCGCATATGCTCCGTGGCTCTTTTGGATGTTTCTTAGATCCTCTATTGGGGATGGTTTATTATTACTGTTTTCTCACTGATATCCAATTTTTCCCACGATTTTCCCATTAGTAGCCTTTTAGTATCTTTCTAATGGGGGCAACCCAATAATGAACCTACCATCTGGAAATTGTTCATAAAAACCCATTTATGATGATTCTGGGAATTGTTTTTTTTTGAGTTTACCACATTGTATCCTTCATTTTCAGTGGTTAACTAGCCTCCTATTTTCCAAGGGCGCAAACCTTTGCCCTTGCAGGACCTCTAGAACTGCTGGACCGACGACGGATCACTTGCTCCAGGTGCAGCGAAAACGTTCACCAGGTGAATTCCCCATCCAAGTGGTTAATGGATCAACCAATAAAAAATAAACATGGCAGCAACCCCAAATTCCATGATATTCTATATATGTTTTGTTATCGAACATATTATCGTCAGTTGAGCAGTGTTCAAAACTCCTGTTGATGATTAGTCCACGGGTTACACTAGCCCTTTAACATCCAGTAAATACTATTAAAAAAATAAACTATATCCATCGGGGATTGTCATCATCCACTGTGAGAAACCTTTTTAACCAATCCTGAATCATGGAATGACAGATGGTCTTGAACAATGTTCAATTGGGTTTGTCCAAAAAATCCACTATCCAAAACGTGATCAAATTTGTTGGCAGTACGTCATCATTTTTTATTTTGATTTTAACTTAAATTAAATTATCATTTTGGGATACTCCTTTTTTGGGATATTTTTGGACACATACCCAACTATCCCTTCAACTTTTGGCTTTGGGTTCGGGTCAAACCCTAGGATTATAGGCCTTGTTGCGAGCGTTCTGAGAGTGAAGGAGAAGTACAGCATGATCAAAAGTACGTTTCAATGTCTAGTTTTTGTTGGATGCTTGACGCGGAAATCCCCGAAGAAGCGGGCCATTTGGTGTATTTCTAAGCCCGCAAATTACTCCAAGTTACCCTCCGATGTCATCGAACGTGGTTTGCTGGAAAATGTTCATCAAGAATGGAGGTTTATACTGGGAAAATCATCTAAGTAAAGAAGGAATTTCCCAGCACGCCACGTTTACCTGAAGATATGAATCCCAATCCCAGAAACTTCACTGAACCCCCCATAAGTTTCAATTAAAACAACTCCATGATTTAATGATTGAAGTTTGTTTTAACAAACCTTAGAGATTTAATTCCCGTGTTGATGATTCCCATGCACATTTGGATGGTAAAAGATTCTTGAACTCCCATTGAAACTTTGTCAAGTAATATTCAGTTTTTTCTCGATCAATGCCACTCAGCACCCTTTACCACTTATTTTTATAAATGGCTGTATCATTTCATAAATGGGGTGACTTACTGACGTACAACTGGCATTTCTGGCCAAAACTGCAGAGGTCTTTGCTCTGTTGCGAGACTTTCAGTTCCGCTTCCTTGCCATATGCAGGTGGGCTGAGACATGGATGAACTTGGGGCCCTTTTCATGGGAGAACGGATGATACAGTGTAATGTTGGGATGCGCATGATACCTGGTTGGTGGTTTGAATCATTTTTGGATTGTTCCATTTCATATATGGGATGTCATCCTTCCCATTGACGAACTCATATTTGTCAAAATTGTTTTTTAACCACCAACCAGTTATATAACACGTCACTGTTGGTTGGACATTTACTTACCCCTGTTGGTTGCATGTCATATAACCAATTTTTCGGACATGTCATGTCACTGTCTTGGATTTTCAAACATCATCGATGAATGGGGTTGGAGCTGTTGGAAGAAATACACCCCTGGTTGGGTGTTGAAACTTTGGAGCCACTCGACAATTGCTAGCAACTTTGGACATGACCGTAAGTCAAAAGCCACGGATCACTCAAAGATGTTGTGTAAATGTAGTTAGAGGCATTGAATACGAATGAGCTTAGCCATGTCCAGCAGTAGTGACGAACAAACTAGAGTTCCAGTTGTGTGTATTCACACTGGTGTTACTCAGATCAGCAGCTTGTAGGTGATATAAAACCTCTGTACCCCGATATTGCATATATTATATTTTTTGGGGTGTTAAACCTCCCAAATCACCTAAGTTGGCTTTTGTTGTTTCTACAATCCAAT
>Ga0126342_10001499_pt1:17500-33055 | contig 33055 bp, 24 predicted proteins | sample Cyp1metagenome_FD_92528 | JGI IMG/M metagenome (GOLD analysis project Ga0126342, IMG submission 92528) | Coral microbial communities from Lord Howe Island, Old Settlement Bay, Australia - Cyphastrea 1 metagenome | ecosystem: Host-associated > Invertebrates > Cnidaria > Coral ...
TGGGAACTGTCACTCGTTAGAGGGGCTCCCCCTCCTTCGTCATAGACCCTGTTTTTTTGGAGTTACACCGAACGTACAAGGGCATGATAGAAGGCGAACGGGGGACTGTTCACTTTCCAGGGTAGCCAGTTCAAGCTTGTAGTTATGGTTATGGTTGTGGTTATGGTATGATATGTGTGCATATGTTTGATTCCTTTTTCACAAATATTCCAACTTGTTTTGGCTGAGTTGACAGATCTAAACCTCATATGGCCATGGATCAATACCAACAAAAACATTTGTTAGGGGGATGAACATGCATAAATCCCAGTTCTTTTCATGTATTTATCAGGGGTACCAGATGGTGGCTTGACTTATCTCCATATGCGCAAACCCTAGGCCCTAGGCACCCTAAAATAGTTGGTGAATGGATGGTTATTCACCGATGAATAGGTGACTTGACTCCTTGACCCATCCCCTTAAGTTCAACCTTTCCCGTTCCAACGTTTCCTTCCAATGCTAAACCACCTGGCAACGCGGGGCCCAACGCGGGGCCACGATCAAATCCGCCACAAAACAGTACGCATGATGAACGCGATGGTCCTTTGATGGAGACTTGGTTTGAAAGGAGATGGATTTGGTGGTTTAATGGTGATTTAATGCTTGGGGAAGGGGAAGATGTTATGACTTAAATATGGTGATTTAATGGGATAGCAATGGAATCTATGTCAATGGATGAATTTAATGTGGTAAGCCCTGGCTGACACAAACAAACTGCTATTTGCGGATGATATTTGCCACCCATTCATGGCAATATTGGGGATGGTTTATCCTTGGTTTTACCACATGAGTGACATTGGAATACTACTATAAAAGCAAGTCCAGAAGAACCTGGGGGTATAGATGATATGTTTTTATATCATCAGAGGGCCATAGGGTTAGCAGTGCCTGAATAGTTTCATAAGTTACCCTCTGGTAAACTATATAACACAGTTACCATTTTTAATGGGTAAATCAACTATGTCTATGGCCATTTTCAATAGCTATGTTAGTCATTGCCAGAGGGTTATTGCTTCGCGATCATCAAAAAAGGTGGACGGACATCCCGGGGGTTCCATGGCTGGGAGTAGCCAAAAGTTGATTGGTTATCAGGAGTTATACCATGCCGGCTATCAGGGATTACCATAAACCATTAATTGGGAAATGGTTTTCAATACGGGGTGGGTGGTAATTTTTATATGGCTCATGTTGCTTTATGTTAAGCCCTGCACTCCGCATTGCAGGGATCCTTTTTGAGGGGTTATAATTTATATAGGTCTGTTCCTTGCTCGAGTCGAGGGAAATCTCATGGATTTTCATTCCACTGGAAGTGGCTCTGTACATCAGTTGGTTTGGAAGTAGTTTAATTGGGGATTATGATGGATGGTGATGCATGTGTACATATATATATAATGTATGTATGTAATAAAACGTAATGTAATGTAATATATTATTGTAATATACTAATGTAATACATTAATGTAATGTATTAATGTAATATATGAATGTAATGTATAAATGTATGTATGTAATGTATGTATGTAATGTATGCAATGTCTGTAATGTAATGCAATGCAATGTAATGTAATGTAATGTATGTAGTTGGCCAGTTGGATTCGCTTTTCACATTGTGTTTGATGCTAGTGCCCTTTCCTGTACCTCTATTAGTAGTTGATATTTGGAGTGTTCATGTTGGAGATATCGACGACTATAAGTTTGCATTGACGTTTTGTCAGCAATATTATCCCTTTAGTTGAACAGCCTAGTATCATCTTTATCAGTCTGGATTTGACATCATATTGTATAATTACACTACTCAAACCAGTTCAAGCCAGAGTTCTTGAGGCACAAGGACACGGTTCAAGTGTTGACATCTGAAACCACTAGCCATGTCACCTATTCGAGGCTTATGATGTTCAAGTTTTGGGAAGCCACAACAAAAGAAAACATCCAGGAAACAAACATGGAACCCCGTAAAACTGGTGGCCATAGTCCACTCTTCGTTGATGGTAGAACATTTGGTTGGACACTTATAACAAACAAAGTGGAGACCGCCAGTTTTTTCAGATCGTTTATAAACCCACTCAACTGTGAGGATGTCCACCTTACATCACCTTGTCATTATACTAGCTTTCCTATCGAAACCGTCGGCTGCTCAGGACCCCGTCAGCGGCGAGGAGGTTCCACCTCGTCACGGGGTGTCCCTGCGAGGGGCAGAGAATGGGAGCCTTGGCGATGTGTTGATCTACGGAACAGGCAGCGACTTGAGCTCTTCTTGAACGGGGCAATGGAAAAATAAAGCATGTATAGATTCTATAGATGTGTGTCCCATGATAAAATCCTCAATTTAAGATAATTAAAGTAGGTTTTTTAAAAAAAAATGCTACGTTTGATTACAAGAGGGTAGTGGTTTCTTAGGATACGCCGTAGGAAATCACACTGAAGTCAATAGCAACTGATCAGCCTGATCCATGATACTCTGATTAGCCAACGGACGAGTAATGATGGGGGACAGGTGATTTTTCATGTTGACATTAATGATATTATAATGTTGATTATAATGGGGACTTCTGATTAATGTTAACTTTTTATAATGTATTCTTTTTAACTATCATAACATCTCGTCACTTGTACATAATAGTTGTCTTCGATGGATTTTAGAAAAAAATGAAAGCTGTCTTCCCAATACTTTGGAATACGTAATTGGATGTAATTGGAGCTTTGAAAGACGTGTGATTCTAGGCGTCAAAACAATATTGCCAGAACTTAGGATTACCACATCCACAAGGGAGAGAAGAAACATTTGCTTTATTAAGGGGTGATCATTGTATAGTGTCGTTCTCCAGACATAGAGTCAATCAATTGGTAGCTTTGTTTGGGGAGGGGCCTTACTGAATATCATTCAAGAGTTGTGATCCACAATGGTGACAAGCTGACAAGCTTTGTTCACATCGCGATCGCTCTTCAGGAGAGGGTGCCAGGAAAGTTCCAAAGAAAGATAGTCAGTAGCTTTACTCAACAGAAATCTAAAAAGAGTGATCAATATTTCAATGGCCATTTCAGGATCCTAAATTGGAGGTACCTACCACCAAGTATGGCCAAAAATATGGTACTAACGTACCTCCATTTTAGGATCCTGGAGATCTCCCATTGAATATTTGACATGGTTGAGTCCGGCAGAGGCACAAGCTGAATCCATTCGCGTTCTTCAGGGATGAGCTCTGAAAAAAACACCCGACAAGCTCAGTTTAGAGGGTGACACCGGAGGGGTGATTATAATTGTTTTTTTTGGGGGAGTGGCTAGGGGTAGCTTAATATTGAGTTTGGGCACTTTTGTAACTTCACATAGGGGTAGTCGACTAAACATATGTCATCAGTAGTCAACCTCGCAGCTATCTCTCGTGGAGAGATTTGCTCCTTGGCTGAATTAGCAGAGGAGAGGAGTGCAAAGGGAAAGTGCTGTCAAGAGAAAGAGGTTTCAATTAAACGCGATGAAGAGACAGAGATGAAAAGAGGAAGAGGTTTGAAGGCAAAGAGATGTCAAGAATGACTGATGACAGGGAAAAAGGTGGAAAGGGATGTCAAGAGAAAGAGATGACAGAACAAATCTCACAAGAAGACGTAAAAGTCAAGAGATGTCAAGAGAAAGACCTCTCAGAGAAAGAGATGTCAAGAAAATGAGATGAGAAGAGAAAGTGGCATCAAGGGCAGAGATGTCAGGAGACTGAGATCATTTTGGCAAAAAATGATTAGACAAAGAGATGCCCGGTGGAAGAATTGCCAAGAAAAAGGGACGAGCAGAGAAAGAAAGTTCAAGGGAAAGAGATGCTCATACCCGGAGATTACCCTCTGGTTATTCAACATAGCCATGGGAAATGGCCCATTTATAGATGGTTTACCTATTAAAAATGGTGATTTTCCATGGCTATGTTAAATAACCAGATGGTATATATATATATACAGAGTTAAACTTGCTGCCGTTGAACACGAAGCCTGCACGTTCTAGAGGCCAGCTTAGAACCCCTCAGTATGGACACGCTGTTTGGAGAATTAACCCCCGATCACAGATAGATGGGCCCTTTTCTCCTTTCCTTTCCTTTCTCTTCCTTTCCTCTTCCGGTAAGAGGCGCTGTGTCCTCGTCCTTCGTTTTTTGTATTCTTTCTTGCCTGATTTTCCCGTTTTGTTTCCGCTTTAATTATGTCCTCTTCGTGTTTTTTTCCTTTCCTCTTCTGTCCTTTCCTTACGCAAATATGTTTTTCTGCATCTTCATGAGTGCAAAACCAAGGTTAGTGGTAGGGCTCCCGCAAAAAAAATGTTTGAGCAAGGCGAAGATATAGAGTTTTACATTTGTGTTTTTTGATTTTTCATTTATATGAATATGTATATGTAACTGTATATATATATAATTATATAATTATATATGTATGTTATAAATATATATATATATACTTATACATATATATATATGTTACATATATATATATATATTATCGTTTATTTACTAAAGTATATACCCAGTTGGTTGGTGCCCGCATGCCCCCAAGCAACCCAGGCAACCCAGGCGGGGGCCCTGTGAGTGTGGCATGGTGTGCCAGTGGGGCTTTCGCACAGAGGGTGGACGTCAAATCTGCAACGGTCCGTGGATGTGCTCCTCTTGCAGCTCTGGCGCAGATGGGGATGATTTTGGATGGGATCATGGTTGGTTAAGAACGGGATTCACCGTTCTTGGATGATTATAATCCCCATTACCATCTGGTTATGACTAACAGTTTGCCATGGAAAATCACCATTTTTAATAGGTAAACCATCTATAAATGGGCCATTTTCCATGGCTATGTTAAATAACCAGATGGTATATTGGGTAGTACAATCCCCTATAATCATCAACCAATTCCCCAACTACCAGGTGAGGGGCTCTAGATTTTAACAAGACCAATTGGGATTTTCATCAACCAACTTGATAGGGGGGGTTCAGCAGCGAATGCCATTTTTTTGTACGGGATTTAATGGGATATCTAATCTACTTGAAGCACACAGTTGGGATGAAAATAATGGGTAAAGCTGTAAAACCATGGGGTTTTAACCGGGTTGTCTTTTGATGGTTAATAGAAGTACCCAGGGCGTCCAAAGCCTGTTGCATTTATGGTTGTCCCTGTCGCGGTCTTAGGGGGTCCTCAATTTGTTCTTTCTGGTATAGCAGGCCATTGTTGGGGGCTATAGGAACATTTGAGAAAATTGGTTCACAATTGCGCAAGAGTTGAAACAAGGGCATTTTTGTGATTTTGAGCACTCAGTGGACACGCAATAAATAATCATAAATAATCCAGCATAAACATGTCGATTAATGATAGCCATCCATGAAATGTTGAGGACCATCAGCCAGCCCCACATTCACAAAACCAATTTTGCACAAGGTTCCAGTGTTCGTGGTCTCGAGGCGTTTTTGTTGTTTTTTTTCCGCAGCAGTTTCGCATAGGAAGGAACATGCAGTAACTGATGCAAATAGAGCGAATGAACAACTACAAGAATTGTCATGGAATCTCTGATTGTGTTGTTTTCTATTTTGGCTGATGGGGTTGAAGGCACCTTTTTGGTGGCAAAAAGTAAAACGTGTCTCCAAAACCTGCATGTATAAACAACGCGCATATACAAACATATTTACACTATTTGCAGGTATCGCAAGAAAACATCATGGGTCAAATAAACAGAGATGACGGAGGCACGCATGTATACCACAGAAGTATGCATGTGCATATGTGCGTGTATGCGCACTGCACTGGGGTGGTATACTATTCAAAGGAAAGGGCACTCAAAGCTGGTAGGAATAGTACTGGCGAAATCATTGAAGTTTTTGTTTTTTGTTGACCCCCCATGTTACATATTGAAATGAGAGCTGTAGGCACTGTAGGTAAATCACGCTTAAACTTGTGATGTATGTTTAGCTCACAATAGGTCATTGCATCCCATGTGTTATGACCTCTTGATTTTGCCTAACAATCCCAAGTGTGTCCAAGTGTGTTGGTGAAACAACACATATTCTCCATCTCCACTTGCGAAGAAACCCAAGAACCAGCAAGTGGTGTGTCCATGTTTTTCCGGTTGGTGGTTTGGAACATGTTTTATTTTCCATTCAGTTGGGAATTTCATAATCCCAACTGACTTTCATATTTTTCAGAGGGGTGGCTCAACCACCAACCAGTTTTGTTAACATATCATGAACTCACCATAATTCACCATTGTTTTTGCTTGCACTGTGAACTCACTCTGAAGATAGGCTACCCCAAAATTTGGTGTTGTTCATTATCATGTTCCCTCCTGCAAGGACCACAATAACCCAAAAACTTCCACTTTCGGACACGCCCAACTGTTACTTTCCCCATTTTGGGGGCCTGTGGTCAGTTTACCCAGCAGCACCAAGGTATGCCGATGCCCACCATGCCCTATGTATCCAGTGGTGGCAGTGGAGCGCGCTGAGAGTTCCGATGCCACGGAAACAGCACCACGGCAGCGATGTCGCGGGGAGCAGAAGATGATAATGCACTATGAAATCTAATCTAATGTAGTATAGATAAATATAATGTACTAGTTATATACTATCTATATCTTCATGATAGTACAATATCATCTATAGTATGAAGATGATAATCGTCTATAAGAAGATGATAATGATAATGTAGTATGATATCATCTTCTAATATGCTTATCATATTCCGATAATCATTGGATAAGCATACCCCCATACTAAGCCCATAATATCTTAGAAAATGATAATCTGACAATGATATATTTAATTTGGGGGGTACGCTTTAAATATCAGATTAGCACTATTTGGGGGGTACCCCCACAATTAATAAACCTGCGCTTATCAGTCCGGGGTTGACACTAGCATGATTGTCCAAAAAACTCAATAATTGCGTTTTGCTCTCGCAAACATGATTATTATAAGATGGATTTAGCAAGAAACAACGCGAAATTTATGGCTTTGCCAGCCAAAATGGGAAATGTCACCGGCAAAGACATTGGTTTGTCTGCAAATAAATATCCCGTCGTTAATCATCATTAATTGCCCTAGCATAGACATGTCGGGATGTAACTGGATTGGCATGACATCCCATCGGAAAATGTTGACCCAAACAGATCACCAAACTCTGGGTTGCCTTAAAAAAAGTGTAGTGGGATAATCCAATGATATCCAATGGTTCATCCTCGTTTTCCCCAAGAAAATGGCAAAGTTGGGGTAATTGTCCATCACTTTGAGACAAAGCTGTTGGTGAAATCATAGTGACCTGAATTTTAGCGTTGAAAGAGTGCTGTTTACTACACATTTTCCATGTAGAGTGGGCCTAGTTATAGGTTGGCTAATAACCCATCTAATTATATAGATATAAGATGATCCAACGTAGCTGTGGAAAATCAAGATTTTTCTAGATGATTTTACCTGTTAAGAACGGCGTTCCAGCTATGTTAGATTAGGGATACCATGCCATGATATATGAATCGTCACTAAATCCCAATCCTCATGACTCTCCATTTGAGAAGTGACTAGAAATCCCAGTGTTTAGGCTGTACGTACATTTTGCACATTTGGAGGTTTCCTAAGTCAATGGAGACTTGAGGATCCGGCAGTTGAAGAAACCCCCATTGACTGGTTGGTGGTGACTGGAACATTAGAAAAGTGGGTTTACTAACCTACCAAAATGATTGTTTTATGGGATTTAATGGCTGGTTGGTGGTGACTGGAACATGACTGGATTATGAATTTCCATTCAGTTGGGAATTTCATGATCCCAACTGGTCCGAACTCCATGATTTTTCAGAGGGTTGGCGAAAAACCACCAACAAGTTGATATATTGATGATGCTTTATGTACGTGACTTAGAAGTGTGAGTAAACATGTTGTGGAAATTGAGCGTGTGCAAGTATTGGAGGTCTCTGGTCTGGCATTCAAACATGGCCAGCCCGAAAATCCCCGCATTTATGGATGATGTTACCATTTGACTGCCCATTTACAGGGGATTTCCTAGCTAGCCATGAACAGCTCAGCAACATCTGTGACCGTTTGACTCAACCCATCGCGACCAAGAAAAACGGTACACGGTACAAGCCCAGTACGGTACAAGCCATTTTTTGGTGGGACGTCAGTTGCACCTTCCCGCGAATTAGCAAAACGAGCTGAGACTCACATCCACCATTTACTGATCATTTTGCTACGTCAATCTGGGTGTGTCTGAAAATGGGCTACCCACAATTCCAATAAATTCTGATAGCTTTCCCAATCAAAATGCTTAGTTGGTGGGTATCATTTTCAGACGTACCTAAAATATCCCAAAATATCATCTGCGCTACAGCCAAATTTTGGGGTAATGGAGAGTAGAATTCGAGAGCTCTCTCTTTTTTCAGGAGCTGAGGCTTGGAAAACGATAATACACTCTTCAAAAAAGCGATACAAATCGCTCATGTTCAAATATGTTCAAATAATCCTTTCCTCATTGCGCAGGTGACTTGATATACTCGATGCTTATGCAGGCATTTGTTGTTCTTGTTTGAGAGATCAGCAAACACCCGAATGTCAATCTTTGGCTTCAACACTTGCTGTTGCCAACGCACCTCTTGGCGAAAACCAACCAGCAACTTGGGACCATGCACCAAACGTTGACCGTGGCTATGTTGGTTAAACGTCCACATCCCAATAGTTGTTGGACAAATCCGCAAGGATTTTCTACATTGAACATGTTCAACTAGAAAATCCAACCATATTTTTTTAATGTTGGTCCACATATTTTTACTTACCCTCTGGTAAATAAACATAGACTCAGACCCTGAAAATAACCAGAATTTTTCATGGAAACTCTAATCTTCCAAGCCCCATTTTTAGCAGGGTCGTCATGTTAATTTACTGGAGGATATTCATCCCCATTGTTGGTCCCTAGATTCGACTTCGACACCGCTGGCGCCCATGCTTTCGACATGGAGAATGAGGGGCGAAGGAGCCCTGTTGCTCTCGACAGATCTTGGGGGGTAAAGAAAAATAGATATCTAGGAATATCTAGGATACCCAAAGGATATAGATATGTCTACCATAAATCAGAATCCAATCTCGTTAGCCGAGTGGTACCAACTTGGAACAATCAGAATTCCCAGCTATTTTTTCGGGTGACACTTCCAAGGGTGCATTTCGGGCATGGCCAATGGACGTAATGGATGATAAACTATACCCTGGTAATTTAACATAGCTATTGAAAATGGCCATTTATAGTGAGTTTTGCCATTAAAAATGGTGATTTTCAATAGCTATGTTAAATTACCAGAGGGTAAACTATATACTGTATGTATACAGCTCGGGAAATCACATATATCATGAGTCGGAACCACATCATGGGATGCCCGCCCAACTAGACTTCATGCAGATGTGAGACAAATCCACTTTCCGCATGTGGCAAATGGGAACATAGAAATATATCCATTCCCAGACCATCGTCAACGCTCAAAAAATGCGACAAAAAACAAGGAACGATCTGCCACATTCCACATGGGTTTATGGTTGTTCTGATATATCCTTTGGTAAACGTTTACATAACTATGGAAAATCACCATTTTTATTGGTAAATCCACTATAAATGGCCATGTTCAATAGCTATGTTAGTTTACCAGAGGGTAACAAGGGTTTTTCTTGGGATTCCTGCACGACTTGAGTCAAGTGAGACAGATTTCCCAGCTCCAGAACGGTTGGGAGATTTCCCATGGCCATGATGAATACTTTGCCAAAAGGTGACTTTGGGTTTGCGAAGTGGAACATATAATTATTATTAATTATTATTGTATATTATTGTATATTATTGTATATTATTGTATATTATTGTAAATTATTGTATATTATTGTATATTATTGTGTATTATTGTATATTATTGTATATTATTGTATATTATTGTTAAACAATGTTACAAATCATCATACTGACCATCGAAGTAAATGGTTTCATCCATACCAAGCATAGCTAAATCACACAGTTCACCTGGATGTTTGATGATTTTTGCCGTTTGTCGATGATTGGGAAGTTTTTTTTCCCCAGCTGGAAAAGTCCACGATTTTTAGGACTTCCTCAAGCAATTCCCAGTCCAGGAAAGGTGTTGTTTTTTTGTTTCGTATAGCTATGTATAGTCCATTTAGTTCCATGATTCCATGATTTAAGCGAAGCGAATTGTGCAGAGTCATGTTAAATTACCAGAGGGTCCTATATATATATATTATATACACAATTATATATACACACTATATATGTATAGCTATTATATGTAAATAAGCAGCTGTGAACCTACGGCTGGATTTCGACGTAAGTTGTTCATATTCCAGCCCTAGGAAAATGATCAAAATCAATGAACAGTGGTGGATTTCCAGCATTTTCTCGTTTGAACGCCTTCAGGATCTCATGAGTATTTGAGGCGCCTGGTAGACATTGAAGTTGCAGTTTTAATACTTATTTGGTTGGTGATTGAAAAAACATGATTGATAATCCCATGTGATCCCGATGGACTGCATTTTTGTTGAAAACACCAACCAGTTATGTACAGGGGTGAAAGAAAGTCTCCATTGCTGGGTGGAACTTTCGAAAACCCCGGAAACCGCGATGTGAGTCTCTGACAGCCCTGGGTGTTAGTGGCTCAGATCGCGCTTGCGATGCTTGCGAAAGGGTAGGCTCGCATTCCACAGCGGAAACAGTTTTCACACGGGAAAAACATGAAACAAACTGAATGAAGCCTGTGCCAGGGTGACAAGAAATACAACAATTGATTTGGACGATGAATGTCAATAACTAGAGATTCTGCAGATGCGGTGGCTATTTGGGTGTGAAAGCCAAAGGACCAAAGGATACCAAGTCGGATACCAAGTCGGACCAAGTCTAAGTGGACAGTCCAAAACCCTCACTGGCACTTGCCATGAGGAATCAATGACCCATTGTGTGGGGAACGAAAGGTTTTGTCCTTTTCTCATCATTGTGGATGGCTACAAATTGTGTACTACCGTAGCTTTTTTCGAAAATGGTAACTGGTTCCAGAGAGCAGCGAAGAAGTTGCAGTGGTCGTCACCTCTTCATGTCGTCACCTGATTTTGACTGGCTTCCTTGCATTGTTGTAGCTATGGAAATAGAGTACTCCCAGAATTTAGATGGTCCACAAGTCAAGAGCACCAGTTGATTTGTGGGTTCAGCCAAGTCGCATATTTGAGCCAGACCCAACTCAAGACTCCCAAACCTGGCTTGCTTTGTCGAATCCAGCACCGCCAGCATCGATTTATCATCAAATGTCTTGGTAAAAGTGGCAATTTGGGGGATACTCCTTGTTCTGACATACGCAAAAGGTCCTATTAAGTTGGTTTTATCCAATTGTCTCCCTGTCTCCTCCATATTTGCTGGCTAATTCTGGTACTTGAACACAACTATGAACAGCTCCTATGTTTAACAGGAAAACCCATCGAACTAAATGGGCCATCAAGCAACCATAGCTATATGTAACAAATTACAACCAGGGTAAATCCCACGAATATCCACATTGGTTGTTGCTTCAATCCCCATCGATCATAGAATCAAATCCCACTGAACGACCAGTAAACTCCATCAAGTCCTATTAAAATCCCATTTTGTCCATAAAAACATCGTAAAATCACCATAGAATCCCATGAAACCACCATCAAAGCAGCATTCTTCAGCACGTTTTCCCTTCCGAAAGTCCACTCTTTTGATCTCGCAGGTTGGATCCTCACTTCTTCGTGCTGCCGCGGGACGTCTTCGTACTCTTGTCGGTGGGGGGTGAAGGGCGGCGAAGCGGCGAAGCGGCTTGGGGATGGGTCAAGTGACTTGGGGGACCAGCAATTTTGATGTACCCTCTGGTAAACTAACGTAGCTATGGAAAATCACAATTTTTGATGGGTAAATCCACTATAAATGGCCATTTTCAATAGCTATGTTAGTTTACCTGAGGGTATAAGCATCCAATTTTGGAGCAATACTTGGGTCAATCACTAAATTTTTGTATTAAGCATCCAATTTTCAATTTGAGTATATATATATATATATAACTATGTGTTGTTGTATTAAGCATCCAATTTTGACCTATAGCCACTTGTTTAGAGCCCTTTTAGCTTGAAGAACCCGAGAAGAGCTGGAGAATACAGGTGACAAGACAATTGAATTCTCGTCACTTGTGTTTATATATAGCTTATGTTTTTTTCCATTTGTTTGTTTTATTTGCTTTTTACTGAGTTTGCTTGCTTCCAAACAATCCGCCATCTGAATGACACTACTCTTAGCCATATTGATGGAGACACATGTGATATCCAAGTAAAGAAGAGATGGAATATGCAAATGGAGGTTTTATATATATATATATGTACTGTATAGTACTGAAACACCAGTGAAACCATTAGGATATTAGAGGAGATCTCCAGAGCCAGGGATGCTGTAAATATGACAATGCACACAGCGCAGAGTGAAGTTTCAAACTTAGAACACGCCTTGTGCTTTGTGGCCGAGTTAACTTTGCCACCATGCGAAAATGCGTGGGTAAACATGTTTATCCACAAATAATTGCCATATTTTGTGTTTTTCAATATATGGTAAAAGCCCAGAATATGATAAAATCTTTGGTGAATGGATGTTACCATATTTTGAGATGAACATCCACCAGGTTGCCCGAGTTCTGGTCGGTATTTAAGTGAATGAAATTCGGACGAGCCTTGTACCTGTTAGTCCTGTTGAATATAAAGGATGTAGTAAACCCAATGATAACCCAATATGCTTAGGCTCCAGTAAACTAACCTCTTGAAAAAAAACAAACATAGATGTGTTACCTATTCAAAATGGTGATGTTCCATAGTCATGTTCTTTTACCACAGTTATTGCCCTTTACCAGTATAACCCCATTTATAGAATGTATAATCCCATAGAAATAACCACTTATAACTAAAAAATGACCATAATAATATAACCATATTAGAATCCCATAGAAATCCCATAGAAATCCCATAGAAATCCCATAGAAATCCCATAGAAATGCCATAGAAATCCCATAGAAATCCCATAGAAATCCCATAGAAATGCCATAGAAATCCCATAGAAATCCCATAGAAATCCCATAGAAATCCCATAGAAATCCCATAGAAATCCCATAGAAATCCCATAGAAATCCCATAGAAATCCCATAGAAATGCCATAGAAATGCCATAGAAATCCCATAGAAATCCCATAGAAATCCCATAGAAATAGCCACTTGTAGTCCGAACATTGATTGGATTTTTGGCGCCAAATCATAGTCCCATCGCAGGCTCCGGAGGTGATTTCGCGCTTGGCTGTCAGCGGCTTTCATCAGGACAACGACGGGAACAAAAAAATCCTGGTGCGTTCGGTGAAGCGCGACGATGATCATACGGGGGTATAGCTATGTCATATGTATAGTATATGTATGTAAAATATGTGTATTATAGTAAATATATATATATAGTAAAATAATATTATAGATTTTTATGTATTAATTATAGTTACATGAATCTATATATGTATATATGTATAATAACATGTATATGTATTATTTACATATGTAATAACAATACATAAAACAAATGTGTGTATATATATACACATATTATGTGATTATTATTATATAGATATATAGCAGCCCCGAAAAGATAGAAACGTAAAATCCCATTGAAATCGTGGCAACTGTTGTACTTTTCTGCATCTTTTCTAGGGAGTTACTAGACTACCAAATGGGGGATAGTCCGGGATAGTCAGAATCTAAGAGAGTTCCCAGTAACCAAGCATTTTTCAATGGATTAAAACCCAAAAATACTTTGAAAATCCATTTTCAGGGTGAGAGTTCCCATTAACCAACCATTTTTCCATGGATTGTTTGGTGGTTCGGTGGTTCTATGTATGTTTGATCCCACCTTTGACTCAGCGGTAAATTTCATCACGTGTCACGACCTGACGTCGTTCTCCGGAAGCCTGGAATGGTGAATGTATAGGGGTAACTATCTCAACATGAATTATTATGATAATTTACCCAGTTAATTATGATAACTATCCATGAAACTGGCATATGAAGATTTCAGGTCAGTGAGTTATGATAATTTACCCAGTTTCATGTATTTTGAACCATTGCCGGTATTAACAATTATATTAACAATTATTCTTGGGAGATCCATCAAAAGTGTCCTCTCACCCTTGCAGGCGCAGTATGTCTCCTGCACCATTGGGACAATGCTGGACGTGATGGGATTCCCATAGTCCTTTCAGGGCCTCTTGGAGCTCAGGCGTGCAATGTACGCTGCGTATGAGTTGACTTTGAGACCTCCGGTGGAGTTGCCATCTGTACCAGGTCTGCATCCTTCCGACCCCAGATCCAGCGCAGCCACATCAATCACTGGCAGTGTGGCGGGATCACACCTACCTGAACTTCATGTGCGGTGCCGACTGTGCTCAACAGGAAGCTTCAGCAATGTGACAAGACCCTTTTCGAGGCCCCGGCAGACTCACGGAAACACACATTAATTTCATGGGTCGCACATGGCCGGTGTGGAGGACATCGCCGTGTTTCCTATCAAATGAAGATGGTAACGAAGGGTTTGTATGAATTTATTCGCGGGACCTTCTAACGGTTCGGTTCCATCATTTTCCGGTTCAGTTTCTGCCATGTCGGTTCGGTTCATATACGGTTCGGTTCCATCACGGTTCGGTTCCATCACTTTCCGGTTCAGTTTCTGCCATGTCGGTTCGGTTCATATACGGTTCGGTTCCATCATTTTCCGGTTCGGTTCCATCACTTTCCGGTTCAGTTTCTGCCATGTCGGTTCGGTTCATATACGGTTCGGTTCCATCATTTTCCGGTTCGGTTTCGGCCTTGCCGGTTTGGTTCCATTACGGTTCGGTTCCATCACGGTTCGGTTCCACCGCTTTCCGGTTCGGTTTCAGCCATGCCGGTTCGGTTCATATACGGTTCGGTTCTTGTTGGTCCGGTTCGCCGGTTCCCGGTTCGGTTCCGCGGCCATCCTGTGAAGGCAATTTTGGAAGGGTGCGCCAACTTGTCACATGGGGTTCCTCCTTGGAATCTCATGCCCTTTTCATGAAGGATTTCCTTCAACCGTCAACATGCAGCCCAAGTTCTTTGTGGAATCCGCCGCGGACAGCACCATGGACCGCGAACACAGTCGTCAAGTTGAACATGACAAACTTGTACAAGCTGGAGTTGCACTAGGTTTTTGGCAAGATCATGAAAATCTTTTCATGTGAGCAAGAGGCTAAACTCTCCGTGTAGGAGGTATGTATTCGAGCGCTCTCGTATGTAAAAGTATGCATCTTGATATGTAAAACGATATAGTGAAGTCCCAAAAACGATAACCTGGGAATCATATTACATGTAAAAGCATTGTGGGAAGTGAAGGGGTGGTGTACATGACATGATGGTGGATACCTGTTCCAGAAGCATCTAGATCATCTAGGCTCTCAGTTGTGGGGTATACGTCATGACCAGCTCACACAACGGAA
>Ga0126342_10001500_pt1 | contig 33052 bp, 39 predicted proteins | sample Cyp1metagenome_FD_92528 | JGI IMG/M metagenome (GOLD analysis project Ga0126342, IMG submission 92528) | Coral microbial communities from Lord Howe Island, Old Settlement Bay, Australia - Cyphastrea 1 metagenome | ecosystem: Host-associated > Invertebrates > Cnidaria > Coral ...
CCACTAACCCATTGTCTCCATTCTACTTCTTTATTTAAACTTCCCCCCCTGCGTTCCACCAAACCATGGTCTCCATTCTACTTCTTTATTTAAACCCCCCCCCTGCATGCCACCAAACAATGGTCTCCATTCTACTTCTTTATTTAAACTTTCCCCCCTGCGTTCCACTAAACCATTGTCTCCATTTCCTGATTGATAGATAGATAGATAGATAGATAGACAGACAGAGAGAAAGAGAGAGAGAGAGAGAGAGAGAGAAATAGAGAGAGAGAGATAGATAGATAGATAGATAGAAAGATGGATAGATAGATAGATAGATAGATAGAGAGAGAGAGATAGATAGATAGATCGATAGATAGATAGATAGACAGATAGATAGACAGATAGACAGATAGATAGATAGATAGATAGATAGACAGACAGAGAGAAAGAGAGAGAGGGAGAGAGAGAGAGAGAGATAGATAGATAGATAGATAGATAGATAGATAGAGAGAGAGAGAGATAGATAGATAGATCGATAGATAGATAGACAGATAGATAGATAAATAGATAGATAGATGGATAGATAGATGGGTAGAAAGATAGATAGATAGATAACATGGAGCTTCGAAGCTCTAAATCGAAGCTTTTCTGCGAGACTCGTTCAAAAATGAAGCTTCGAAACTCAAAAAGGACGCTTTTCTGCGATACTTCCTTCAAAAATGGAGCTTCGAAACTCAAAAACCAAGCTTTTCTGCAAGACTTCCTTCAAAAATGGAGCTTCGAAGCTCCAAAATGAAGCTTTTCTGCGAGACTTCCTCCAAAAATGGAGCTTCGAAGCTCCAAAACGAAGCTTTTCTGCGAGACTTCCTCCAAAAATGAAGCTTGGAAACTCAAAAACGAAGCTTTTCTGCGAGACTTCCTTCAAAAATGAAGCTTCGAAACTCAAAAAACAACCTTTTCTACGAGACTTCCTTCAAAAATGATACTTCGGGCAGGAATAGGGTGAATAGGGCCACAAGCGACCACAAAGGGGACGCACCAACTTTATGTGACAGGCGTGGGACTCCAAGCACACTTGGTCACTTGTGACCCTATCTTTTTTGGTTCAAAACGTAGAAACAGTGAATAGGGTCACATGCGACCAATGTACCAAGATATATAGCAGGTTAACATCGGTTCGTTTGGCAGGCAACCTGGCCTTCTTTTGTCTCCCACTTGAACACTTGAACATGGTTGTAGCCTTAAGATAGCACAAGCATTTCTCCTGGGTGTCCAGTGTCATCTATGTAGCCTTCCCTCATTTTTTAAAGCATCAGCACCTCAACCGTTTTCAGACCCTTTCTTCGGACCCGCACCATGCCTCGTGGAAAGTAGCCCCGCATGTAAGCTCCGATCATTGCAGCTGCCCACGAAGGTTCTTGTGCTGAGTGTTGAAAAACCTTCTAAACTCTCCATGTTCAAGCATGCCTCGAAGTGTTCACGGCTGGCCCTTCAGCTTGTCTGCATTTTCTTGTACATCAGGCAAAGATGCTTTAAATTTCTGCTGCTCCCAACCAAGAAGAATTTCTTTTTGTCGCCATTGTTGGTGATTGGTGTGATGCTCTCTAGCCATTGCTCATGTTGTGGAAGACGTGCTGGAATGATGTTCTGCGTTTCCAGTTTCAGTGATGGTCAGCTTATTATTGGTTCATTAGCGACCAATCTCCTTTCCAAATTCAAAGCAAAAATAAACGAAGCTACGGTGACCGATTCAAGGCTCAAGAAAATTTCACGAAGAGACGAAATTCCCTGCTAGATGCTCTGGCCCCCCTTGCAAATTTGCACTGTATCCTCTGGATCTCTCAGTCCCAGGTCGCACCCCTGGTGGGTTGTGGTGATCTTGTCACGGGGCAAATGAAGATTTGCCACTGGACCACACTGGACCATCAGTTCCCACAAGACCTGCAAGGCACGGTGCGGTGCGCCTCTTCAACATCTACAAGAGCCATAGAACCCCCAAGGGCGCACTGCATTTGTCATCACTTTAGCATACTGCATTTTGTGAGTGAGGAAGAGCGTGTTGCCATTGGTTTTTCTCAGGGGCATATTTTCTTCTGAAAACGTCTATGGTTTTCCGCGCTTTGCCTGCGAATGTGCGCGAATGTGTGCTTCTGCGCGCGTCTGCGCGTGGGGAGCTTCAATGCTCATGCGAATTCAGCCCCGTAGTGCTTGCAGCATCTTGAAATTACTGCAGGCTACTAGGATTTTGCTTTTGCATGTGTTGTATGTTCTTCTTCTCCTTCTCCTAGCGCTACTAGCAGTGGGCGGGGTGATGGTGGCAAGGGCGGCAGTGGTGATTTTGGTTCATGTTGTCACTGTCGCTGTCATGGGCCATTGTTGCTCTTTCTTGTTGTTGCATCAAGAGTAGTAGCAGTACTTGTAGCACTTGTACTAATACTACAGTAGATGGATGGACTAATTAATGAATCAGAATCAGACCCCAGGTGCATGATCTGTATTTTCCCCCGGGCCCACTGAATTTCAATGTTGCTGTTGTATGTATCCATGCCAATCCCCAGGATTTGATTTATGTCGTCCATTCGCGGCCCTGCTTTCAAGCACTGAAATTTGGGGGAAGGGGGCGCAGGATGCCTGCAGGGGTTTAAATAACTCGTCCACCTATGGAATCGAGTGTATGGAGCGTCTATCTCTTCTATGTTTGTATTCAATCTTCTTTGTCTGCAATACAACATAGTGCCAGCTGCTGCTACAACCCTTGACAGCGCAATAATGGTGGATAACAAAACCCACGGTTCATTCTCTGCAATATAGTTGCATATCAGCCCCGCCCACCGTGACAACGCCACTGGTTAGAATGTGATTACACGCTTGATGTTTTCTATTTTTCTTTCCTTGTGGATTCCCGAAGGACGGTTAAAAATTATCCGATGAATCCGTTAGAACTTGCTCACGCGCTTGATGCTAGGCTACTTCTTGTTTGCGGACTTTGTGCTACGCTTCAACTTGGTCACACATGATGCTGCGCTGCCACTTGCTCGCACGCTTTGCGCAACGCTACGGATGCGACGCATCGATATGAACGCTACTTGCTTTTATTGGCCATTCTGTCATTCAGATGAAGACGCCGGTTTGGATCTGATTCTCAGCCGTCGTCTGCATGCCAAAAAGGAAAGTAAACATGAAAAATCCAAGATAATGAAGACCTGTTTGCATATACTTGGGGTTCTGCAACGCGGCCGCGGCCCAACATGTCTGAAACAGGCATCTGCTGAATTGGCCTGAACACATGACCCCGGATTGGCGGTCAGCTCACAGAAGCTTACGCGTTACAAAATAAACCTGGGGTTCTTCACTTGCACGTCTGGTGCAAATATCGGGGTCATGTGTTGCAGTCAAAAAACTCAAAACCAGATTTGTTGACCACAGGGGCTGTGGGAAAAAGCCACTAAACCAGGGAAACCTTCCAAATCCTGTGGTGATCCAGCCGTGAAAAAAACACCGGCCGCGTACGCACCCGAGACCTTGTTGCTGCACTTTCTCATTCTTCCTGCTGCTAGTGTTGCTTTTGGTTTGTGGAGCTGGGTCTTGTGGCGCTCGGGGCAAAACCCATTTTATGGGTAACCGCACCGCGCCAATTTGGAGCAGTGCGGATTTCATTGCCCTCAGCACCTCCTCCGGCCTTTCTTCCATGCATTGCTGTTGTTTCACTCGTTTTGTTTTTCCTCTCGTTCTGGCTGTTCCTTGCGCAAAACGGGGTGCCTCGTTTTGACGCTATAGTTTGCTGGTTTTGATGGTTGTAGAGAAACCTCCCTTGGAACAGCCCACAAAAGACAGAAAAAATTACACACGAGACAAAAATCCAAAGTGCCAAAAGCAAAGCAGCCACCAAAACGTAAAACGAAGGACGTTGGAGGCCCAGCTGCCGGGGGGGATTGCAGCTAACGACTGTTGGGCGGGCATACCGCAAAACGTCAAAGGCACGCACAGCCATGCAGTGAGATTCCAAGGGCACATCAGTGACATGCAGGATTCCGATATGGCGCCTCCTCGTCAATCTTGGGGTCCAGGTTCCCAACATAAATTGTGGCCTGGGGCACCCGCATGATCTTGTGATTCGACCTTCCATCCTTGGTGATTTATTACTTAAAGGGTAGTATGACCTTAACATCTGCACATGTGTCTTGAAATCTATCAGCGGCTTTGAATTCAATAGTGTTGGAAAACATTGAAACATCTTCTGGCTACGTGTCAAGAAGCCAGCAGGCATACACACACGGTTTTTTGAACACATGGGCATATAATTAGCACAATACATGCAATAATGTCATATACAGCCGTATACTCCAGGAATGTATAGTGTAGCAATGTGTGGCGTTGCAGGATTCTGGTCATCCATCGTCTTTCTTAGCAATCAACGCGTCCTGCTAGCAACCTATGAGGCTATCAAGCAGCTGAGCTTTCTCTCATTTGACCCACTAGCCTGCCTATCTAGCTAGCTATTTGTCTGACTTTCTATCTGTAACTAGCTAGCTAGCTAACTAGCTAACTAGCTAGCTAGCTATCTCTCTCTCTCTCTTTCTCTCTGTCTGTCTGTCTGTCTCTGTCTCTGTCTCTGTCTCTGTCTCTGTGTCTGTCTCTGCCCGTCTCTGTCTGTCTCTGTCTGTCTCTGTCTGTCTCTGTCTGTCTCTGTCTGTCTCTGTCTGTCTGTCTCTGTCTGTCTGTCTCTGTCTGTCTCTGTCTGTCTCTCTGTCCGTCTCTCTGTCCGTGTCTCTGTCTGTCTCTCTGTCTGTCTCTCTGTCTGCCTCTCTGTCTGTCTCTCTGTCAGTCTCTCTGCCTGTCTCTCTGCCTGTCTCTCTGCCTGCCTGTCTGTCTGCCTGTGTGCCTGTCTGGTCTCTCTCTCTCTCTCTCTCGCTCTCGGTCGGTCGGCCGTGTTAGAAATCACCAGTTTGTGTATGTGTGCTTGGCTCAACAGGGCCCTTGAGTCTACACGCAGTTAAGGAGATCAACAGCGTGCGCATACAGGCAAAACAGCAGCCTCAGCTGACCGTGCAACAGTCAAGCAACATCTTGAGCTGCCATTCAACTTTACATGGTAGCGGAGCTGTGCCAGCAGGCATCTCTAGGGCAAACAACACACAACAAGAAACAGCTGCAGCAGTGACCACAAAGCAAGCAACAGCAAGAGATGCCTTGATCCTAAACCATACTCAACAAAATGGCAAATGGCACGCCACAAGCACACACACACACCTGAAGATCCACTGGATCAACTGGCATCCATGCGCAAACTCAAACAAGCCACCAACATGTGACGGCAACTACTCAACATCCGAAGACTGGAAATACAAGTTTGCAGCGCACATGGGTCTGCAAGATCCATTCTACCCAAGGATGCTCGACAGAGCCGCGACAACACAACAACACCTGACAGAAGCAGACCTATGAGGAGCGGCAACGACACCGGAAGAAGGAGAAAAATGGGCACAACAGGACCAAAACCTAAAGCACGCCCTGATCAACATCACGACAGGACCAGCAGCAACAGTATGCAGACAGCATCAACAGGAAATTGGCCCCGAAATCTTCCAACAACTTTGCGACAGGTTTTCAATACCTGTTGGAACAAGAAGCATAGGCTACCTCACCAAGCTACTGAAGCCGACATTCGGCATCAACAACTTCGAGGAGTCATTCTCCAACTGGGAGTTTGAACCCAACAGATACGAACGAGACAACACAACACGACTACCAGACCCAGTCAAGATTGCCATCTTGATGAGCGAAACAACTGGTCAACTACAACAACACCTTCACCTCAACGCAAGAGCCACACCGACCCATGCTGAGGCACTGTAACATCATGATGGAATGCTACAGGACTCAGGACTGCAACTGCTTTCAACAGGTTACAACAGCAACAGCCATCCTCAAGCGTCTCAACAAACCACCAAGGTGGACCAGCACCAATGGACATAGGAGCACGCTAAAATACAAAGGCAAAGGCAAGTGGAAACAATCCTACAAAGGCAAAGGAAAGAGCAACAAGGAAAAGGCTACAACAACACAAACTACACGCTGTACATGACAGGAAAAGGAAAAGGAAAAATCGGCCAAGGAATGCCTTTAAAGGGCATGAGCAGCAACACAGGGTTCAAAGGCAAGGGAAAGCCTTACAACAAAGGCACAGCACCAACACAAGGATTCTACCGATGTGGACAACAAGGCCACATCGCGAAGTACTGTAGAGTTGGGGTGTATCACCTCAACGAAACAAGCAACAATGAAGCATACCATGATGCCACAGACCAGTGGTATCAACAACAAACCAATTACGACGCACACTGGTGGAACAGTGGCCGGACAATGACCAACGCGCTTCCACAGTCACAGCCACAAATGGCTTTGCCAGCACCACCACAACACCAACAGGACATGACACCAATTCTTCACATTGGAGCCATCCGCGCAACACCACAATCCAACTACAACAAGGAGATGCCCAACATCCAACAAGTCCCCGAAGAAGAAGATTTGATGGTTGACAGTGGGGCAGCGGGTGTCCAGTATGGTTTGCAGCACAACAGCCGACATACGACCTTCACCCACTACAAGCCCCACAGCTCAGGACAGAAGATCCCATCAATGTGTATGGGTACAAGTGGGTGTACATGAAGACTGATCAACAACAACACATGGTCATCCCCTTCTACGTTTGTGATGTCTCACAACCTATCCTGTCGGTCAAACTTCAACATCACCCTGCGTGAGCACCCAGCTATCACCAACAACAACGGCTTCGAGGCAGCATTGAAGAAGAAGGATGGTCTCTACTTTCTACCGGTAAAGACAACAACTCCAAGAACAGAGAGACTAGATGTCCACCAAACATCAGAAGGCATCAAGGCAACAATCTCACCAGTGACCCTCACACCTGAAGGAGCACAATGGGTCACTCACAACAACCACACCTGGGTGTACAGCAATCAAGGCTACTTGGCGCGACTTCACCAAAGGCAACGACGAGCCTTGTACACACCAGATCAACAATGTCCTGTTCCAGAAGACAAGCTCGAGAACCACAGAAGGACAATAGCACACAAGGCAGACGGAGCAACTGAGGACTTTGTTGGGCAATACAAAGACCTAGGCAAACAACTGAAACGAAGACTGCTCCCTGGACCAACATGCTCAGGCGAAACATGGTTTCGAGTGAAACAAGACGTCAAGCCACCTCCACCACCACTACCAAAGATGACACCAAAGAAACACGAACTCCAACGACAAGCAGCGCCAAAGCAGAAAGCGCTACGACAAGCACCTGAGCAGCCGCCACAGCAGCAAGGGCGACAGCAGCCAGGACCGCCGCTGAGGAGACACACGACCAAGAGTCCACTAAGCATAGCACCACAACAGTTTCCAGCAACAGCCGTGCCAAAGCCACACGACATAGCTACAACAGGAGACTACTGGATCAAGGAAGGCCATCTGTGGAAGAGAGCCCGCATGTGGAAGAGAGCCCGCAGCATCCCAAAAACAAACCCTTACGTGCCACAACAGACCGGACGTTTCACCTTCAAGACAAATAATCGTAAAACCAACATCAGGAGCAAGAGGCTACAGGATTGATGATGACCGGACAACAAAGACTTTCGCCAAACTTAACCAAGGGCACACGGTCACCAACACTGGGGGCAAAGTCTTTATCATCAGCTGGAATGCCAATATGATCCAGCAGCGTCATCATTTGGGACATGAGAGCATTCGTCTTTTCAATAGAGGATTCCATAAGATGACCCAGCTACAGATTGATTGAAGCCGGCCGCAATGTCCATTTCACCGAGGACGAGAGGTCTTCAACACAGCTGTTTGAGATTGTGGGAGAAGATGGTGGCAGTGTCTTTCACAAGACCGCAACAACCTTGAGCTGGAGCAATGGGTTTGTCTGGTCTTTCAACATTGCCATTCCAGTAACATCCCTGGTTCAAGACACTTTTTGCCGCGCTGCAATACACTGGGATGCAATACCTTGCAACGCAAGCTGTGGAAAGGATCACCAACTTGCTGATGAACTATCATCCATTGCAGCAAGGCGGTAAGCTTCCTTATTTCGGGAGCAAGACCTTTGACTGCCTTCGCGGCAATTCATCATTGATGGAATGAGTCAACACCAACATGGACATGGCTCAACCCATCAGTGATGTCAACAGCTACCACAGCATTGCTGAGGCCGATGACAGCATGGTAAATCAAGAGATGCATGGAGACTAAGCTCCTGAAGAGCATCAACAAAGGATGGAGCTCGGATAACATCCTGGCGAAAGGCCGAACCGAACAGAGGCAAGGATGCCAACACCTGCTGAGCCCTGATCAACAGCTGTACACTGGTGACCCAACATCTCTCACCAGATAATGGCTTTGTTCTGTGCCAACAGTTGCACAGCGCATAGGTTGGCCAATCCAACATATAACAACATAATCAGGGAATTTCAACTAAGGGACGGTGTTAGAAATTAACAGTTGTTTGTTCAACACGTTTGTCAACAGTTTGTGCATGTGTGCTTGGCTCCACAGGGCCCTTGAGTCTACACGCAGTTGTGGAGATCAACAGCGTGCGCATACAGGCAAAACAACAGCCTCAGCTGATCGCGCAACGGTCAAGCAACATCTTGAGCTGCCATTCAACTTTACAGGTCGGTTTGTCTGCCCCTGTCTCTGTCTCTGTGTCTGTCTCTGTCTGTCTCTGTCTGTCTCTGTGTGTCTCTGTCTGTCTCTGTGTGTCTCTGTGTGTCTCTGTCTGTCTCTGTGTCTCTGTCTGTCTGTCTCTGTGTCTCTGTCTGTCTGTCTCTGTTTGTCTGTCTCTGTCTGTCTGTCTCTGTTTGTCTGTCTCTATTTGTCTGTCTCTGTTTGGATGAGCTAGGGTGTGGTCCGTAAAGACACTCTCTCTGTCTGTCTCTGTTTGTCTGTCCCTGTCTGTCTCTGTCTGTCCGTCCGTCCGCCTGTCTATCTGTCCGTCCGTCAATCCGTCTGTCTCTCTGCCTCTCTCTCTGTCTCTCTCTATCTCTGTGTCTCTCTCTCTCTCTCTGTCTGTCTCTGTCTATCCATGTGTCCATCTATTTCTAATTATCTTGCGTTCATTCAGCAGCTTCCGCGTGCTCCGCCATGCTCTGCCTCTTGGTTTCTTTCAAAGATCTGCTGGATGCCGCCGCCACCACCTGCTGCTGGCGGCCCTCCAGCCATGGCCTGATGGTGAGATCGCTCGGCGCCAGCCAGCCAACCACAATGTTTGAATAGATTTGAGATCCAGAAATAAGCTAGAAAATTCGTTTTTAAAATGAATTTCTTTTTTTAACAACGATGTTTTTTTTATGAAGAACTATGTTTTTTTTAATGATGAAATTTATGATTTGTTTTTTTGCCTGAAAACAGTTTATGTTTGTTTTTATGATTTTCCTTTTTTTTTTTTAATGTTTTTCGGTTTTTAATGAAATTTTTATTTTTTTTAAAAATGTTTTTTAAAATGATTTTTAAATGTTTTTTGAAAATGATGTTTTTTTTTTAATGAAAAAATATGTTTTTTATGAAAAATATGTTTTTTTAATGGAAAACATGATTGTTTTTATGATTTTTTAACAATGTTTTTTGTGTTTTCGGATTTTTTTTGACAAATCTAATTGTTTTTATGATTTTTCAAATGTTTTTTGTCTTTTCATGGTTGTGATGATTAACAAAATCTATAACACAGAAATGTTAACACATGGAGAACATTGAACAAACAGCGACTTTGCATTTATTTATTTTGGCGTTGATTTTAGGATTGGTGTTTTTTTGATCAGTGGTGAGCGAAAAACGAATTGAACAGCAAATTTTGCAGACATCTCAAACTGCACCAACTGCTGCATGATGGCAGGCAGTGAGGTGTCAGTGATGACTTACGAACAAAAAACAGACTATGTGGTGTGTGTGTGTGGGGGGGGGGGCAGGGCGATGCCAATGTTGGGGCTAGTTGGTCAACAAACAGTGCCACAATTTTTTCTGGGGCTAGTGGCCAGCAAGTAACTTGCATCCAGTTGCTAGCAGCAAATAACTAGCAGCTAGCAACTAACGACAACCAGTGACTAGCTGCGAGTAGCTTAGCTAGCAAGCAGCAGCAACTAGCAGCTAGCAACTAACAGCTAGCTAGCAGCAGTAAACTTAAGGGAAAAAATATTTTTTTGGTATGACAAAATTTGTTGAGCAACTATCAGGTTTGCTGTAAAGAGGCAGCTGACTACAGCTTTGCTGTAGGATGAAAAACCTGGGAAGGAAACATGTTTAGGCCAAGCAGGGAAAGGCAGTATTGAAACACTTCACTACCTTCACTACCTTTAGGGTTTCAAGATTTCAGGCCAGCAGCAAGGGCCCAAAACCCTAAACCCTAAACTCTAAGGAGCGCCGGGGGCAGGGTGACACCCTGTAGATGGGCTCTTAAGGGGTCATAAAAATTCATTAAAAAAGCATAAAAAATTACAAAAAATCATAAAGCAATCATAAAAAATCATTAAAAAAACATAAAACTAAATGCACATATATTTTTTATGATCAATTTAAAGATTTGCGTGATGTTTTATGTGTTTTTTTTTTAGTTTTTTTAAAATGATGTTTAAACTGTTTTTTTGATATGTTTAAGGATTTTTTAAATGTTTTTTTGTCTTTTTTTAAATGTTTTTTTAAGGATTGGTTCAGGAAAGCAACGTCCCAGGCTCCAGGCTTGAGGCTCTAGAATCTCCGACCTGAGGCCTTAGGCTCCAGGCTTCAGGCTCTAGAATCTCGGACCTGAGGCCTTGGCCCTTAGGCTGCTTGAGGCTCTAGAATCTCGGATCTGAGGCCTTAGGCTCCAGGCTTGAGGCTCTAGAATCTCGGACCTGACCCCTTAGGCTCCAGGCTTGAGGCTCTAGAATCTCGGATCTGAGGCCTCAGGCTCCAGGCGTGAAGCTCTAGAATCTCGGACTTGAGGCCTTAGGCTCCAGGCTTGAGGCTCTAGAATCTCGGACCTGAGGCCTTAGGCTCCAGGCTTGAGGCTCTAGAATCTCGGGCCTGAAGGGCGTAGGCTCCAGGCTTGAGGCTCTAGAATCTCGGACCTGAGGCCTTAGGCTCCAGGCGTGAGGCTCTAGAAGCTCTAGAATCTCGGATCTGAGGCCTTAAGCTCCAGGCTTGAGGCCCTAGGCTTGAGACCTTGGTGACTTAGCGGGCAGCTGGCAGCAAAGAAGTGAAAAGCGAGAAAAGAAACTAGCCTTAGGATAGGTCGCAAAATTTGAACTGATGACGCACCTTGCCCAGCACAAAGCTGGACCCCTGAACAAAACTCTGAACTGTTTTTTTGGAACATGATGGCGTTTGGCTTCTATGGATTTTACATCAAACAAAATTTCTTGCCGCAGGCCTTTAGGCCTAGAACCATTACTGGCCAAATCCTGGCGTAGCATCCCAATAGCGAAGAACATAATAACACAAGAAATCATTAAAAAAACATAAAAAAAATCATAAAAATCATTAAAAAAACATCAAAATCATAAAAATCATTAAAAAAACATCAAAATCATAAAAATCATTAAGAAACATCAAAAATAAACATCATTAAAAACACATCAAAAAATCAAAAAAACATAAAAACACATAAAAACACATAAAAATCATAAAAACAAAAAACATAAAACATAAAACATCATAAAAAAAATCATAAAATTCTTAAAAATCATAAAAAATCATAGAACATATCAAAGAACCAAAAAATCATAAAAACATCATAAACAAAATCATAAAAATGATTAAAACATCATTAACAAAAAACCTAAAAATACCATAAAAAGTCATATCCATTTTTCACCATTTTTCAAATCATATCCTAAAATTCATTAAAAAAATCAGAAAAGAAAATAAACAATAAAATATTTTTTTGGCCAATGTTTTGGATCTCAAGAATAGATGCCAGGAAGAGAACGGCTAATTCGTGAAACAAGCCCGTGAACCATGCGACGTGAGACTTCAGATATGGCCTTCACATTTTGTGAACACAGCTGAAGCCCAACATTGCAGCCACACCACAAGAAGCAAGCGCCGGCCTTTAGAAGCGGCTGGAGCCACTGGGAATTACTCTCTGGCAGCCAAACGGCCAAACAAGGGCGGGATGCATTGCAACATAGCAATTTGAGATGCTGTTCGTGTCGAGTGTGCTCACGCGTGTTTATGTGAATGGGCGCTGGCATGCATCCCACCCAACCCTTCTGTCTTCAATTTTCAGAGCGGTTGGGTCAAGAATGGAAAAGAAAGCAACTCCCTTTTGCCATGTGCACATCAACTGCCCCGAGAAGCACCGCAGTTTAACCGCGGCGCTTTTCATGGAAAAGATCACGACCTGTGCCGCTCCTGGATGCATCTCTTACCAGCTTTGTACAAACGATTGCTCTTTGCAATGGGCCAGCATGAAATCATGCCATGTTGGTAAGCCGACTAGAATACGAACATGTAGCTGCCATTGAGCCAGTATTTGTCGATGCAATTCACTCCGTTTCAGCACTTTTGATGCTTTCCCATCCGTTTCTCTTGTCTCTTGGGCAGCTGTGTCATCTGGAGTATGAAGAATTGACCCCTGCGCGAATCTTTTCGTAACTCACGAAGAAGGCAGCGCACCAAACAAGCTTTCCTTAGAGAGGCAATATGTGATTACTTTTCTGTGCCTTCCACAAATGCACGTAACAACAAGGTGCACGCACACGGAAGGCGTCACGCGCACGCACTTGCTCAGACTTGTTTTATCGAATTGTGATGTGGAATGCATCGAACGTGCAAAAGCTCTTGATTATTTCTGATCAGGGTGGAAGAAATCTGAGATTGGAAGCTGAACCTTCTCTTTCGAGTTCCAAATACTTCAAATAATCGTCAAACAAAATCGTAGTTACCACCCCCATCTTCAGAAAAAATCACCACAGTCGTGAGTTGCGCCAACACTCCACCACGTGAAATTCAATTCGACCCAAAAACCTGGAATCAAAGCAGATTGCGAAAACCGAACAGAAAGCAAATTGCGAGACTGGGGTTCTTGGCTTAGCCCCTTGCCACACCACAGTGAAATTTGGAAGATGCAGCTGAAGAAATAAATTGGATCTTGTAAGCTGTGTCCACGACATCCATGCCAAGATCTGCAGGTACAGGTGAATGATCAGCTCACCCTTCCCCCATCATACTATAGCTTCGTTGCGGATCATGGTTGGATCAAAATAACTATCAATTGGAGGCCTCAGAAAATTCAATATTCACGCGGCGAGGCAGGTAGTTGGACAGGATGGCCAAGTGACCAGCTAAGAAGGCCAGGCCGTCGTGGTTCAAAGATGCCGATGACGAAGAGGATGATGCAGCGTTCAGTGCCTCCAAGCATGTCCATCCGGGTTCTAGAGGAGAATGCGATGCAGCAGATGGGAAAGCTGGATAATCTGATAAGGTGCCTGAGATTGGGTAGATCCTGTTAAGGATCTGTGGTCTGTGGTGTGTTTTCGTACCGGTAGTCGTCATAGTCATGGTATGATGGCCACATGCTGTCTGTGGGCCCAGCTATCCACACGTTGCCCTTGACATCTCGAACATGACCTGCAATGCCGTTGAATAAGGTCTCAGGTGTTTTGATCTTCAAGTATCCCGTGCCGTCGACTTCTTCAACAACCAGCTCAGGATCTTTGTTGCCGTACTCGACGATCTTGAAAGTAGCTGTGTGGGCTGCTCGTAGATTGCAACTCAGATGTGGAGCCGTGAAGGTGGAAGCATCATCCGAAGCTGGCATAGGGATGGCAGGGGTCACCGTCGTAGACTTTGACACTGGCTCCATGGGGGTATGCAATTCTTGTTCAGAAGCCATGCGAAGATCCCGAAGCGAAGGAAGATCAGCAAGGAGTGAATCGCGTTTGGTCATGGTGAAAAGGCTAAGCCAAAAATTGCAAAATTGAAATCGGAAAAGCGACAAACCATATCGGTACGGTGAATGCGATAAGCGAGAAGAATGCAAACAAAAACAGGCCATGACTGGAAAATCCAGAAACTCTTTCTTGACAGCGAGTGTAAGGCTCTGTTGAATGACGGCAAGATCTTTCTGATGACGCGTAAAACTCATGATTTAGGGCTGGGTGAAGTCCGTGAAGAGGAAGGAGTTGAAGCCATCATCGTATACGGCACCATTCCGGTCGAAATGCTTGCGCCCCCCCAAGCACCAAGTAGAGAGAATCAAAATCGACAGCGTCGCCCGTCAAATCTGAGTAGCGAAGACAAAGATCTTCAGGATCAAGCTGAAAATCCCAAACCACCGAAATGTGGTCGGAGAGATCATGAAGGATGTTGGAGAACAAGGTGCTTGGTAGTTTCGGTGGTGCCACCAACTTCGAAAAGGTGAACAGCTGTTCACACTGGCTTTCAACCACGGAAGAAGATCTGACCTATTGTCAATCATGGAACTCGATCCAGCTTGGTCTTGGGCCATGCATCGAAGATCATGGTATGTAATCATCAGGAGTACTGGTCGACGACGATTGATGACCGGAATGGATCGATGAGAGGCCATTGAGCCATTTTATAGATCACGTGAGCAACGAAAAGCAAGATCTCGAGATCGAGAGCGATCCATGGCTTGAAAACGAAACCGAAGAAGTCAGGAGCCAAAGCTAATTGAGAAGTGCAAGGAAGACACTGGGTGCAAAAGGAACAAAGACAAGTAAAAACCTCAAAGCAGCAAAAGACAGCAAGGGAAGTTTTCCAGCAGCGAAAGAACCAGCAAGTTACTCCGGAGGAGCAGAGTCATCTGGAATCAGATCTGTGCACGGCAACTCTCAGGTGTGCGACGAAGGCGTTGTCCAATGGTTTTCCAAGATGGACGAGAACGTGAATCCTGCTTGTACCAAACCAGTTGCTGGTCATCCATGTCATTTCAAGCTCGGTTTCCATTCGGAATGGATACTGGAGGTGGGATGCCATCTTCTGGAGGGCCTACCTCCGGTGCTGGGTGCTGATGTGGACACTCGAGGGTCTGGTGCTGTAGAACGATCCGAAGCAATTGGTAGACCATTATTGTCTGAATCAGTTTCTGCTTCAGGTTCAGGTGCCACTGGATTTGGGGTGGTCTCAGGAGCGGGTGGTTGTAGGCAACGACGCTTGGGATTGTTGGGAATGCGTGGAGTGCCACAGTGGATTATAGAGTGTGGTGTATAGTTGTATTGGAAGACCGCGAGCGTACCGGAGGAGCTGTGGGAACTGCCGATGATGCTGGGCGGTTGGCTGGGCCAGTTGTAGAAGAGGATGAAATCGGTCGAGCTGCTGGATGTACTTCTTCATGATCAGGGTTCATAGGGACGGAGTGTGGAATTGGTCGTAAATGAGGCTCACGGTTGATGACCATGTGTGAAGGAAGCCCTCCATGACATGAGTCACTAAAGATGCCGATGAGGCTCTTCGAGACAACGGCACAAAAGTATGTAGATTGCGAGAGCCATTGGTGAAGCCCGGAGATGGCATAGTCATTGAAGGTCCCGATGGCAAAGTTGATGCATCCCAATCCAAATCAGTCTTGAAGAATGGGAGAAATCCCGCAATGTAGTTCAAGTGCATGATCGCTCTGGCTAAGTGGAAATGAATCTGGCGTTGATGAGAGTCCATCACGTAAAGAAACAAATTGAGAGGGAGAGCGAAGAGCAAGTTTGAGCCGAGGAGCCGGAATTAGAAAGAAAGGAAGAAGAAACATGGACATCCAAAGAAGAAAGCAAAAAACAGCGAGCAAGGACAACCTTCAAGTTTTATTGCATTGAAGACAAAATCTGCGAAGAAATGCTGTTGAGTTCTTCAAGGTCAAAGCCTGCCAAATGATAAACTTGAATTAATTGTTGAAGTCCTTGATGGACTCTACACACTGGAAAGGCGCCTTTCACCACAATGTGACACCGAGAGCGAAAGCCACTGAAAAGGATTCGAGGTGGCGAAGCTGAATGGCGACAAAATTTGCGACACATTGGTGGGTCCACAATAGACCAGCTCAAAAGGATTTGTCCCAATCATGAAACACAGGAATTCTTGGCCAGGTTCTGCCATAAAAAAACCGTCATCCAGCAAAGTTTCATACGGAGGTAGGTCTTGGAGTTGAGAGCGGCCCAAAATTAATCTGTTGTCCACATAGCGGAGATGCCGAACAAAAAGGTTATGGTTGGCCAAGATCTCTTTAAAATTGATGGACCTAATTTGTTCGCTGATCGATACCACCATGAGGCAAAGTGCTGGTGACAGAGGGCTGCCCATGGACCTTCCTCGTCGTTGTCGAAAGCTGCGAGGACCAAGAGCACATGACTGCATATTCAGGGCAGTCTTGATGAGGTCAGGAACATCCCGCACCACAATCTTTCTCGTGACATTGAGTCTTCGAAAAGTGCGACCTTTCACGAGATCACCTGGATTGTTCATTTTCCCTGGATAGACTGAGAAGACTTCCTCATCGGTGACATTCATGTGGGGCCGAAGGAAATCCAGAAGCATATATACCAGGAGCCCAAGAACCGCTCAGGTCCGATGCTGATGAAGAATCCTGCCAGGTCCTGGTTGAATATTCAAAGATCGTGTTCCGGGGCATCCTTGAGTAGCTTGAGGAGGGTGAACACATTGCCAACAGCAAAGTGGTTGCAACACCCAACAGGAATCAACTGAAAGATCATCCGCGCCAAGATGGTCAACATGGGACTGAAAGGAGAATCGACAAAGGAGATAATGGGCCTGCCCGCTGTGTACTGCTTTTTCTTTTTGGCCAAGATGTAGCCCGAGGAGAGTTGGCGTTCCGCGCCAAGGGCACATGGATAGCTTTTTCCATAAGTTCGTTCCAGCGAAGAAACCATTTGGTTCACCAGGTCGATGGGAGGGGTTTCAAGGACTCAAAGACCTTGTTGTTGAGGAATGTATTCTCCAGGGACTTGTAGCACAGGTAGGGGCAAAACATTCGCAACGATGATGCCTGTTTGTCCTCACAAAGAAATACCGCACCTTCCAAAGACTTGCTCCGTGCTGCAATGGTGGATTTTGTGATGTGAGTAGATAGGGACTCACAATGTTGAGTCCACAAAATCTGAAGCAAAGGACAGAATGTCTGGTTTGGGAATGGACGGAAGCCCATTGTGTCGGGTCCATTGCTGAAGGGCCCGCATCATCGTGGCAAGAAAGTCCTTCTTGGTGGGAATACCTTGTTCAGCAAAGAGCCTTCTGCAATCACTGCTTGTTCTGGGGGAAGCAGTCCGCCGAGAAGATTGCCTGCCAGGATCCAATGTTCAGCATTTGGGTTCAAGCATGCCTTTTTAAAACCAGCCCAGTTCTTGCAGCAACATACAGGCGTCATTCCGGAGGCCCAATCGGCCACACAGCCTGCTTGTGGCTGCAAAGAATATCCACTACTGATGCATGTTTGACAAATATGACCTTAAACGAAGGGGAGTGGCAGGGAACTTGATGGGATAGAACTTGAAGATGCCATCTTCGAAGAAACTGTCGTAGTTGTTTCACCAAATCAGGACTCAATGCCCAAGGAGCTCGTAGGGCTGAGGCACGAGGTGCACTCTTGCCTTTGCACCATTGAATGGAAGCATCTATTGCCTGAAGGGAAAGTGTTCGGTAAGGCTCCTGAATATTGGAGCTGAGGCGTCGAAGCATATAGCACAGGGTAAGGCCACCTTCATTGGATCGAAGCATCTTCGTGGTTTCGAATGATCTGCCAAAGCTCACATCGAGATTGGAAACGATCAGACGCCAAAATGTCTCGGACCACCTTTGGCGTGAATTTGTGTCTAGCCTTGGTGTTCATGGCTGACCTCCGCAATGAAGAGCACCAAAATCATCGAATGCAACAAGCGAAGATGGGATTGAAGCATTTTGTGCCTGAGCTTCCGGCGAAGTGCCTGAGCTATAGCCAACAAGTCATGATGATAGCCATGGTCAAATCTTGATGAGGATCATGTCATTGAAGTTCTTGTTGAATCTGTTGAGTGGAATGCCCATCATAATGCCCACCTTCTGCACCGTGTCCACCGCAGAGGAAGGTTGATTAGCCCACCAATCTTCAGCCTTCTTGAAGTTTGTATGAAGCACTGCATTTTGAGCGTAGGCTTTGAGCCGGTCGACGAGCCAGCTGTTAACGTGAAGAAGGATGGACAAAAGGCATGCTGGATCGAACTCACGTGGAGCAGCAGGTGCTGCAGAGTTCAAGAGTGCCCTTTAGATAGGGGAAGCTTGACTGGAAGAGCTTGCTTGACCTGGACGAGTTGGGGTGGAAGCATCAGCATCAGGAGCACCAGGAGTGTTCTGCGAGTTGATTGCGGAGTTGGGTGATTTCGTGCTGAGAATCGAGGTCCGTGGTCTTCAAGGGAAGCCATCCTTGAATATGTTCAGCAATCATCTGTGCCCAGTGTGCGGCATACTTGGTGTTCGCTGTCTTGTCCAAATGTTTCCCATCCTGTCAAGCCCGGATCTGTGAGATCCTGTCCAAGTCAATGCCTCTGCTTCTCAACTGCAAAAGAAGCTCCGTGGCAAACACCACTGTAGCAATGTCACCAGTCGGACTGACATAGAGTTCTCTTCCATGAGCAAGTTTCCGGAGCCAAAAGTTGTTGGCCTGCTGGCAACCTTGCCTTATGCGCCCCTTCCTTGTTCTCAACAATCTGCTTGCTCTCCTACACAGCCTTGCACTCCCACTCCTGCATCTTCTCCACCGGTGGTCCGTCCACCACTTCCACGATCCAATGCTCCTGTACTCCGTCAACAACAGCACCAGGCTCTACGTCGGATCTGCGGGATATGGGTTTTGACTTGAATGAGAACTGGCAAGAGGCTCGTGAGCATTATGACAATCAAAAGATCCATAGCCTTACTCTTCCCAAGGTGATCCGGACCTCAGCCTTCACGGCTCGATTGGACATTGAAGGATGCGATCCTCTTGCTCTACCAGTTGCAGACCTGGTGGTGAAGGTAGACATGGATGCGGTGATCTTCAGCTTGATGGAGGTGCCGGAGGCACAGATTCAAATTGCCCCATCATCCCATAAGGTCCGGATTGAGGTGGTGTCCAAAGATTGCTGAGCTGGGGCCGTGACATACTTTGTAAGGCCCTGTGGCAGCTGAGCCCATACCGCTTCGGCAAACCAGGAAGATCTTGTCAGGGTACTGGAACTGATGGTCGGTTTCGGAGCTCGCCATGACGAAGAATTCAAGAACCCTATTGGCTAAACAATACTCACTGCACACGCTACAGAAGATTCAACATGGTTGAAACATTCCAAATCTTTCACAAACAAGTTCAAAACACAACATCGCTCCGGTTCCCGAAAGGGAATCAAGCAAAGTGGGGAAGAAACAATTAGTTCGAAGGCGCTCGCCATGAAAGCGCAGGATTTGGAAAACAAAATTCGGCCAAAAAGTTCATTCAGTAATTATGGTGCACCATACGCAACGACGCATTATTATCACCTGGTAAGTACAGATTGGGGCAACAGTGCAGATCAATTTTCCAAGCAAATTCGTCCAGGAAGATCCTAGAAAGGCGGACTCCGTATTTACAGGATGCGGCGCTTCAGCTATCCAGAACTTTCAACCGCTGTAATTAAATTAAGCTCATTGCTCATCATTATAGTCTCGTGTCTCTTCAGGAGGTTGGGAAGCCTCAGGGGGTGTCCTTGGTTGGGAAAACGAACCTTCAAGTAGATCTTCAGGTCGTTGATTCAAATTGTCCCATGTGACAATAACATTGTGGACAGTAGTGTGGGCGCTGAGGGTGATGGTGTACTTCTCAGAAGTGGTGACAACACCTTTTGAAGCGATCTTCAACTGTGCCAGACCATTTCCTCCAGCATCGAGACGAATGTGCTGGTATGCGCCCCGATATATGAGGCCGAAGAGAATGGGAAGTCGACCTTTTCCCTAAGCTCGGTCACGTAGTTCCACCATGATATATTCGGGAATGCAGGAATCAGCCCTTCCAATCTGTGTGCCTGAATGGAAGCCGCGTAGAAGCTTCCAAAAGTGGGGAGTTCACATTTACTGAGGTCCTCACGGTAGCTCCAATCAGCCGGGCGCACCAATCCCTCCAATAGAATGGCCTTTGCCGCTTGAATGCCAGTTCCATGAACCAAGGCCCAGGAGTAAGCTGTTTTCCCTCCAAAAGGAGGCTTTTGCTGGAACAAAGGGATTTCCGGCATAGGGATGACCAAGGCAAACTTCTCCGTTTTTGGAAGAACCAAGCACCGTGCCATAGTAAGATCCACCTTGTCAAGAAGTCCTGCTCCCGCCAAGATCTGTACCATTGTAGTGCAGCAGTCCGTTGGGATGCCCGCAGCTACATTGCGAATGCCCTCTTCAACAGGATCCGGAAGCTGAGTATTCAAGGTTGTGATGACCTGTGGGCGATCCTTCTCTGCCACCTCGCATGGTGCTTTGGTCCCGTGAGGGTGGTGTGGTGTTCACAGGTCGATCGACCAACTCTTCTTCAGCATCCAATTGAATGGTGTCATGTGTAGGTGTCGAACGTGGTGGATTGGGGCTGGATGCCAGTTTTGAGATTGATGATGGGATTTGGATTTGACTCGGAGTGGAAGTCGGATGTGAGAATGCTGTGATTGGCTTTTCAATAGGTGGAGCAGCATGAAGATGGACCCGTTGACGGGAATCATGTCGTCGAGGTTGACGAGAACGGGAACGTTGGCGAAGAGGTCGATGGCTGCGAGGACGATGAGCTGGGGATCTTGAAGAACGACGATGGCGACGAGAGATGGAACGCGTACGTCGTCTGGAGGACGACCTGGTCTGATGTGTCGTGGATCGTGGAGGGCCCCCACGTCTTGACATTGAGCGTTTATGTCAATGGCCCGTGACAAGGAGCGCTTGTCAATCTTCTTGGAAGAGGATAGGACATCACGATGATGACCAAAGCCTGCCTGACTTCTCGGGTGAACGACGTGGCAAAGGAGAACGAGCAGAGGGTGCTGGAATGGCAAGTGATAAGGGTGGATTGGAGCTGGATGATTGAGTTGGAAATTGTTGCGGCGGTGGTGGAGGAGCTGACTTGGCAGTGGCAGGTCTGGGTCTGGGAAATCGACGACTGCTCTTCATAGCCTTATTGATCTCCTGCTTGAGGCTCTCTTGTATACGGGTCACCATCTCTGAAGAGTCAATAGATGTGGCGGTAGTAGGTGGAGGTTTAGGTGGATGTTCAGTATGAGACGATTGTTGAGGTAGTGGCATTGGTGGATTGGGCGGCGCATGTTGGAAGTGTGAAGGAGATGGAGTTGGAAGATGGATGGAGCCGTGGAAGCAGCGTGGTGAGCCAATTGTTGACTCAACAGAGCGTTCTGTTGCTGTAACAAGTTTTTCTGAGCCTGGGACTGCGCTTGGTGCTGGGCATGTTGGACCTGCTGTTGCACACTGGGATCACACCCTTGGAACATACTTCCCATGCCAGGAAGAGATAGCCCAACGCTTGCCAATGGATTCAGCAGTGGTGTAGTGCCAGGATCCATCGTTGGTGCCGAGGAAGTAGTCATGGCCGTGGGTTCCAGGACAAGGGAAACATGGCAGAGAGAATGTGAAAGAGCGAGATCAGGTGAAATTTCAGCAGTTCAACATCTTAGATGCATCCACATGCTCATGCAGCAATCGTGATAACGCTCAAGGCCCTCGGTAGTCACTTCAAACCCTTTGGACAGCTTACGTGTTCAACCCCTGAATTAATGCACAACGGTACCTCACCAACAACCATCAAAAGAAAGAATCCACCATACCTGCAAGCATGCCCTGCAACCTTCAAATGTGATGCAATATCGATCACCGTACTCTCTCGAGCAAAGCTGGAATAAAGGAGGTTTCCAGAAGATTCCACATCTATGCGCTGTGGCCGCACTATCCAAAAAGATTGAAGCCCAAAACAGCGGCCTGCTGTTCAACAAAGAGATGACCGACAGTGAAACATGAAAGGTGGCCAACTGTTTCACTTTACTTAAACGAGTTACCAGGTTGAAAACGACTGTAAATTCAGAGTCAGATCGAGGGTCCCATTTCCTACCTAGAAAGGTATTCCCCGAACGGCTCATGTCATCCTGTCGAACCCGACATGAGTCACACACTTAATTGCTCAGACTTGCCTTATCGAATTGTGATGTGGAATGCATCGAACGTGCAATAGCTCTTTATTATTCCTGATCAGGGTGGAAGAATTTTGAGATTGGAAGCTGGCCCTTCCCTTTCGAGTTCCAAATAATTGTCAAATAAAATCGTCGTGACCACCCCCAAAAAATCACCACAGTCTTGAGTTGCGCCAACACTCCACCACGTGAAATTCAAAAACCGAGACGGAAAGCAAATTGCGAGACTGGGGTTCGTGGCTTAGCCCCTTGCCACACCACAGTGAAATTTGGAAGATGCAGCTGAAGAAATAAATTGGATCTTGCAAGCTATGTTAACGACATCCATGCCAAGATCTGCAGGTACAGGTGAACGATCAGCTCACCCTTCCCCCATCATACTATAGTTTCGTTGCGTCAGGTAGGTATGATGGGCCTGACGCCTCTGCAAATCAAAGCTGTGAAGTACCGTCGACCCTTGAATAAAGAAAAAACACATACAGGTTTTACATCTGTTGAGATGTTTCTCTCTCACACACACACGCACAAACATCCAGGTGGTGTGGATCTGCCAAGACTCGAACACAGATTGGCAGGAAACCTTTATAGAGTGCAGGAACGCCCTCTTCCGTGAGGATCTTGCTAAACGCGTGAGCCATTCCTGATGATAGCAGCGGCAAATCTCAGAACATGTACATACGTACGAACTTCTTAGACACATGTTGCGGCAACGCTTTGGAACCGCAGAGTCTCCGGCCTCGGTACTGCTTCACATCTTCCCCTGCAGAGTTCATCAGGCGGGTCTTCACAACATCTGCGGGCGTCGACACACACGCAGAGGTGAAACCTGCTGCTCCCGACGCTGCAACCTGCAATGACTGCAATGAGATATGACGGGATTGAGCGGGTCTGATAGGAATGGCCATCACCTGATGGCGAGACCAAAAAATTATTTGAAGTGCGTTGGTGCATGCGGCACTACTGTCGCGCTCCCAGTAACTAAATGCTGCGAACCACGGTGGAGGGTTATGAAATGATGACATAAGCTCAGAAAAGTCGAGGGGTTGCTTCAATGTTGCCGACAAAACACATGAGCAAAGAAGCCATCACCCAAGACAGGCACTAGACGGCTCTTGGCTTCGTCGTAAGTACCCAGCTCTGCAGCATTCACCAAAAAGGTTCGGGTCACATTAGGCCATAGACCTGGTCGATGGTCATTAGCAGCGAGGAAAACCTTATGACATGATGTGGCGTGATCGGCATCACGAGCTGATCAACACATACCAAATATGCCAAGGACTTGGTGGCATATGAACTGTGTATCATGGCCACAGTCATTACAACTGAAGTTTTGCTGAAAGATGCTGATGCTGCCTTGGCAGGGTGGTGTCTTGAGGTTCCAAGGTCCCCTGCCTGCCCAAAAGCCTCGCACACCATCCTGGGCCCAAACCCGTGCAGAAACTTCGCGCATCGTGACGCTAGCTCCCACGGTTGTCCTTGGCGGAAAAGAGCAAGAGCAACGAACAACAACACGCAAACGAGGCAAACACGGTGTTTTGCCTTATAGACCGCGTAGACGCAAACTGCATCTTAGATTGTTACAAGAACCCAAGGCCAAAACAATTGACCCGGCAAGAAAATGGAAAGGCAAATTTCGAATCCTGGTGCCTCATCCCTTCGCTGGCAGAAGGCAGATCTTAATTTGAAATTTGACTGGATTGGTGAATTTTCCCTGGAGAGGAGGCAAAATCAAAGCGCAGGGCCTGGTTGATGTTCAAAGTATGTAAGAGCTACATAAGTTATACAAGTGGAATAAGTGGCCGTTTAAGTTTTCCCCGGGTATCGTCTCGCAACTTCGATTTAAAATTTGCTTCGTCAACTCTCGGTGGCCAAGTTGCTGCACTTGCGTCTTCACCACCTGGTACAACTGGTACTTCAAAGAAACATCACTTCATGAAAGCACAATGAAAGCACATACCAAAGGTCGAGCACATATCGGAGGGACCGGAGGTCGACTGCATACCGAAGGTATCCGAATGTATTCATGCCGTTGATGGAAGGTAATCTTTGGATTAAATAGAAATACACCGTGAAGAATAAAGCCACATAAAGCAAGATAAAAAAGAATGTATCCATGTCGTAATTTGTCACCGAAAGAAGTTTAGGAGTCAAACTTCCAACTTATGGACAGATGCAGCAACAGTCCTGGGAAGAGTCCGAGAAGAGAGGGTATGCAGAAAGAAGGTACACGCGAAGCATCGTGTTTTTTTGGCAATGTTTGGCGTTTCCGGAGGGTTGAAAAGTAGGCTTGCTAAATAGCTGCGGGTGCGGAGCCATCTGGCGGGATGAACGTCCAAAGAGTGCACGCGGCTGTGTCGCCAGGCGCATTTCGAAGTCAACGTGTTAAAACACATCAGCATCGGAGTGCTTTTGGAGGTTAAGCTGTTCAAAAAGTGCACGCAGCTGTGGCCCCAATTGCGTTTCAAAGCCAAAAGGTTAAAAGCACCTCATGGCCGGAGCGCATATGGAAGTTGATCTGCTCAAAAGGTGCCAAGCACATTTCGCAGTCAAAATGTTAAAAATACCTCAGCGGTGGAGCGCTCTTGGAAGTTGAGTTGCTCAAAAAGTGCACGCAGCTGAAGCGCCAAGCACATGTCGAAGTCAAAATTTCAAAAGCACCTCAGCGTCGGAGCACTTTTGGACATTTTCATCTTCAACTTGCAATTTTGAACGGCTTCGTTGTTGAGATTTGTTGCGTCTTCAAATTCCACTTTGGTCGGAAGCTCACGATAGACAAGATAGATGGGTAGACAAAATAAATGTGTAGAGAGACGGATAGATAGATAAAAAGAGGCAGATAGAAAGGACAGAGAGATAGACACATAGACAGATAGACACATAGGTGGAAAGGTAGATGGATAGATGGAAACATAGATAGATGGAAAAACAGCTAAAAATCGATCGATCGGTTGATAGGTATATAATAGGTAGATAGAAAGAAAGAAAGATAGATAGATAGATAGGTAGATAGATAGATAGATAGGCAGATAGGCTGACTATATAGTTAGAAAGATAGACAGATGCAAAGATGGACAAATACATGGATAGATCGAGCAGATGAACCGGACAGAGAGACGAACAGCAGCCAGTAGGTCTGCATCTTGTGAGCGCCGCATGCGTTGGAGCAGCCGGTGGGCCCAGTCCGTAGGTCCAGCAGTCTTGCATCCAGCGAGCACTGCATGCACTCCAACAGGCGCGCTCCAACCACCTGTCGATCCGTCAGCGGCTTGCGCTGCCGCCCGTGCAACTCAACAACATAACGCTTCCTACAGGCTTCCTATCTTTGAAACTTCCGCCACCGCCTTGTGCGGTACTGCTGGTTTAATGGGCCTCTGCAGCAGCTGCACCTCTGCCGGGTTGAAAACAGAAATTGCCAGTGCTCCAGCAGTGCCACCAGCACACAGCCGTTGGAGGTAGCTGGGACCTGTCCAAAACATTCCACAACGGGAAAACAATAACCAAAGAAGGGAGAGCTTCTGTTGGAACAATGGAATCTGATGAACAAATTTGAGCCAATTTCAAATGCTGGATCGAACCATGGCGTCTTGGGCTGGCACTCTTGTCTTTGTCCTGCAGCAGCTTGCCATAGAAGCCGCGAATTGGCTCGTAGATCACCAAAGACCTCAGGAGATTTCCTTCAAAGTTTGCTGTGTGAGAGCTCTGTCTGTCAGCAGCCTATCTGGTCATTTCTGGTCACATGTGGTCACCTGTCCTCCACTGTCTTGGCAATCAATTGCTTTTTGTTTCACTCCCTCGGAGTTCCTCCGCAAGACTCCCAGGTTTTATGCATCAAGCGTTGGCCCTGGGATAGATTCTTGCCAGGCAACATGGAAGTGTAGCAAACCTCCAATGGATTCACTGGATTCTTGAGAGAAGGACACTACATGCATTGACGGATCAGATCCCATGCTGCGTCTTTTGACACAATCACCTTGGAAACTCATGATCCTGCAGGTGTACTAATTTTCTCAGAAATGTCTGGCCTGAGGTCTTCCTGAGACTCATCGTGCGGGCAACTTTGGTCAAAAGAGGAAAACGCAACAATTACTTCCGGCTTGTTGGCATTGTATACACTGCGCCTGACGCACAAGCGCTGGTGTCAAGCCTTTCCACAGGGCTTGTACACCTTCTGTGCGCGCAGTTTGCAGCAAGCAATCGGCCAAGCCATTGTACTGGGCAGACCCAGACTGAACCTCAAGGACAGCACGAAATTCCATCAACTCCATAGCCAGTTCAGTCTGAGGCAGAAAGATCTGTCCATCTGGCGGCACTGCGACGCTTCTAGATTCCCTCTAGGTTTTTGTTAGCTGCCACCCGCCGCCCTACCCGATAATATATATGCAAAGCCGGAACATGCATAATTATTATATATATATATACACATACACACATACACCTAACTATGAGGTAAATACATCTATATATATATATATATATGTATGTATTTTATTGTTAAGAAAACATTTCAAAAAAACAAAACCAACAATAACAATAATAACAACAACACTAACAATAACAACAATGATAATAAGAAAAATGTGTGTATAAATATATATATACATACGCAAGGCATCGCTAGCGTAGTATTGTTCCCAATGCACCGCACCGCACCCCGCCACGACCCAGCACGCCTCTAGCGTAGCATTATTCCCAACAAGCATTGCATTGCGTTGCCATGACATGCTGTACTATGCCATACCAAACAATACGCACAAGATATGCATATTACAGACACAGCCCACGCATATTTGTAGATGTATTTCGTGCAAACATTTGTACGTGTATATACATATACAAATGTTATGTATGTATACACATGTATGTATGTACATTACATCTTACATAAGTGACACTCATCGAAGGAAGTTTAGAAGTCAAACTTCCGACAATGTGGACAGATGAAAAGCAGAGGTGAGAAGAGTCAGAGAAGAAAGAGAAGGTCAGAGAAGAGAAGAGAAGTGAAGAGAAGAGAAGACAAGACAAGAGAAGAGAAGAGACGAGACGAGACGAGAAGAGAAGAGAAGAGACGAGAAGAGAAGAGAAGAGAAGAGAAGAGAAGAAGAGATAAGATCAGCGAAGAGAAGGAGTCAGAAGAAAGAAGATCCAGGTGTGCGAAAAGGTGGGAAAGTCGTGAAACACTGTGTTTTCCAATGACTTGTGGCTCCGTAGCCGTAGGTCGAAAAGTAGGCTTGCTAAAGCGGCAGGTGCGGAGCCATCTGGCCAGATGAGAGATGAAAAGTTGCACGCCGTGGTGGCGCGAAGCACATTTCCAAGTCAAAATGTACCAGGCACACCATTCTCGGACCACTCTTGTAAGTTGTGGAAAAAGTGGACGCCGTTGTGGCGCGAAGCACATTTCCAAGCCAAAATGTACCAGGCACACCATTCTCGGACCACTCTTGGAAGTTGAGATGTGGAAAAAGTGGACGCCGTTGTGGCGCGAAGCACATTTCAAAGTCAAACGTGTAAAAAGCGGACGGGTTCTCTCCACCATGAGCACCATCATCACTATCACCAACATCATCCGCATCATCATCGTCACCACCATCGTTATCATCATCATCGCCATCATCATCGTCATCATCATCATCATCATCACCATCACCGTCATCATCAAGATCGCCACCACAATAATCATGAACATCATCATCGTCCTCATCAACAACATTATAATACATTATCCTCCTACTCCCCCAGGACTCTTCGGGGTCTCTTGCCGGGATAACTTTAAAATTCTATATGCACTGAAGTCTCCACAGACTGTGCTGCACAATATCATCATGTATAATCAATACTGCTGTAACACTGTACAGACTTTTCAGCCATTCTGAGAGTTGCGCCTGCAGCCGAACTTTCACCACATCTGTGGGTAGCGTTACCTCCGTTGGGGACAAGCTTGTTTGCAATCCGCAACACTCAACAGGTTGACGACTAAACTTCTGCTGGTAAAGAGCAAAAACTGGGAAGCAGCGTGTTGTTCCCAAACTTCCTGCTCTCCAGGCTACGATCTCCGCAATGGCCGCACCCAAAGCAGACCCAACAAATCTTGCTCCAGTGTCCGACATTGCAACTGAAGCGGGAACAAAAGCAAAGGACACGTCGCTACATATGTATACACTGCAAAATACAGCATGAGCAAATGTATGTACATGTTTAACATGAAGATGAACGTATAGTTACAAGATAAAGGATATACGTACAAGTAGTGCCCAGCCCGCGCCGGGGCGGAAGTGGAAGAAGATGGCCTATAGGACAGCTTTTAAGATGCAGAAGCCACGAAATGTTGAAGTTGTGAGGTGCACCAAAGACTGAGCAGATGGTTGTTGAGGTGCCAATGACAGGACATGAAAGAATCCATGCATAACTGGCCGAATGAACCCATGAATCAGTGAATCATTGAGCAATAAACCGATGAATCGATCAAGGAACGAAGCAATGCATTAGAATCAATGAATCAGACGTGGAACCAATCAATCAATGACCCGAGGAATCGTTGAAACAATGGGTCAATGAATCAACAAATCAGAAAATCAGCCGATCAGTGAACCAATGAATCACCCAATGAATCAATGAATCAGTGAATCAACCAAGCAATGAACCAATGAACCAACCAACCAATGAATCAGTGAATCAACGAATCAAGGAATCAATGAATCAAACAATCAAAGAATGAATGAATCAGTGGATCAACGACACAACGAATCAATGAATCAGTGGATCAACGGATCAGTGAAACAACAAATCAACGAACCAATGAATCAATCAGCCAATCAATCAATGAATCAGTGATTCAATGAATCATTGAACCAGCCAATGAATGAATCAGCGAATGAAGGAACGAAGGAATGAAGGAATGAAGGAATCAAGCAATCAAGGAATGAAGGAATGAAGGAATGAAGGAATGAAGGAACGAAGGAACGAAGGAACGAAGGAATGAAGGAATGAAGGAAGGAATGAAGGAATGAAGGAATGAAGGAATGAAGGAAGGAAGGAAGGAAGGAATGAATGAACGACCTGAAGGATGGGTGGATGGATGGATGGATGGATGGGTGGATAAGTGAGTTACCTTTCTTTGTGAGCGACCTCTTTACTGAGCGATCTCTTTGCTGAGGCACCTCTTCTCTCAGCCACTTCTTCACTGAGCAGCCACTTATCTGGGCTACTTCTGCTCTGACCTGCCTCCCAGCTAGCTCTTCTGTAGCTTCTGCAACCCAATTCTTCTCTTCGCGCAGCTGCTACAATGCGTTTAGCAACCTCCAGCTGCAATCCCGCTTGCCAGCAGCATCGCAACATCACTGATGATGCTTTCCTGCGTGCAGCCGTGCCAATGGGTTTTGTCACAGCCGGTTGCAAACCCGCATAGCAGGAGTGTCGCAGTGAATCGACTAACGTTTGCGCAGCGCTGACAATGGAAAATCGACAACGCAAATCCGGCGCTGCTTCGAACATGCCTTTTTTCGATCTTTATGTGAAATCGAGCTCTCGCCACAGTCTGGTGCACATTTTGCCGACCTCATCTTCCAAAAGTGCTCCGTTTCAAGTGCAAATCGAGCTCTCACGACAGTCCTGTTCACATTTGGCCGACCTCCTCTTCTAAAAGTGCTCCGAAGCCGTCAGTTTAACATTTTGAAGTGCAAACCGAGCTCTCGCCACAGTCCCGTGCACTTTTTGTCGGCAGCTTTCCAAGATCGACGCGCCGAACCGCGGAAACAAAGACTCTCCTTCGACTACCGCGGAAGCCACTACCCGAAAAAAAAACCAGGGTTTCTGGCCTGAGAGTGTTTCATCAGTGAATTCACAAGTTTCCGAACTGTTACACTTCCCAACTAATAATTGATGATGGGTGGTTGACATGATGACGTGGTTGACATGATGCTGGACATGCTGGCCGTGACAACCGTCCATGACTCGGAAGTTTTCTAACTAAACTTACGCATGAACAATGCACATAAACAAATACCTGGACCTGTGGACTACATTGAACGCAACATGATGCACACGAACAAGTGCTCATCCACCCTTAATCTTTCATTATTCGCTCTGTCTTCATTGGTTTGCAACATCACCCTGCGAACTTGTACCATGTCTTCTTGCACTCATTTTGGTGATCCAAAATGGCAAAGCAAGGCATCGTCTATATCCAGATGTGCATCTAACCTTTTGAGGTTCAATGAGTGAAAGTTCTGTTTCTATTTTCGAAGGAAGCTGAAACTGAATCTGAATGGCGCATACGTTTGTACATGTTCCAACCGCCTAATCCATCAGCATCTTTTAGAGTTTCCTTGAGACGCAGGTCAAACATATTGAAGGAAATGCCTTGTTGAAATCAACAATGAGTTCTTGCTCCGAGCTGTACCCTCCAATTGGTCAGCGTGGTACAAACCAAGTACAAATACTTTCACTTATTTGTTGACGGTTCCTGTGGGGCATAATGTATGATGATGTATAGTCAATCTAGCGTGTTTTGGAGAACGGAACGAACAATGCCACACTAGACTACAGTAGAGACTGATCCTGATGAAAGCGCAATCCCCTCATTCAGAAGTTTGAATTCGCGAGACTCCTAGTAGCTTATTTACCAAGTTTGAAGAGGCAAACCGGGCCGCAATCTCAAAGGTCTTTTTTGCGCCTCACTCTGGCAAATCATGCAAATCTCTTCGCATGGATGAAGTTGTGGTGCACTTGCGGATCGATACGACAGAACAAAGCCGCAATCCAAATCAGTCTAGCATAGTGCAAAATGTTCAATGCTTCCAGCTATTATGCAACCACTTCTAAAAAAAGAAGTGGGACCGAGAAAAGCCCATCACCAGTCCCAACCTATTCCTCATAGTGCTGGCTTTGCAGGAGGGAGTAGATAGACTCCAGTGGCTGCCAAGAGGAAATTGAAATGTTTGAGGCTGGCAGGGGGTGCAGGGTCATGTAGCATTCCCCTTGAGGAAAAGTCAATACTTGCTACGCAACGAGCTATGCAGTGAGAGGGCTACGCGCGACGCTAAAAGTCATCCACATATTGTGTCCCCACAGATATGGTTCCGGAACAAAAGTACACCACAGCTTGTTGCTCGCTTGCTGCCTAGTATTTGGCCAGTATTTGCTTAGCATGTCATGAGCAACGAACATGTTGACGAGGACATGGGACGATAAAGAATGGCTAACACGAGAATGGGACGAACATGTTTCACCTGTCACACGGGGATGGATCAAAACCCACCCCTGGTGAACACCAAAATGATTGGTAGATGGATGTTCATCCCCAAAAAAGGTATTAGGTCTTGATCCATACCCACATTATTTTGGTTCTTCTTTAAAGCAATCACATTGATTTGCACAGGAAGTTCGATCCGCACCAAGAGAAAATAAGATAAAGAAAGCTGACTTCGGTATTGTCTTGAATCCGTCAAGAATGTCGTGCGCCGCAGGTGAGGAAATGATAGCACTAAGCAACATGTCAACAACAGCGGATTCCAGCCTAACACGAGAGTCAGAATCACCAAGAAAAGATTTTCGGACAGAATGGCTGTATCATATTGTATCGGCTTGCAATGATTTAATCTCTCTTGAGTCTGTGTGGATTGATCAAAATTTACTTCAAATGCCACGGCGAATTGTTTGGTAATGCTTGATATGTAGATACGCGTATATAATTGTATATGCAAGTTGGTAGTGCAAATCAGATGACGTCAATCAATTTCTTTCTTGCTGCTGTGCTTTCTCCACTTCCTTCTATCGTGGGCTTCATGTATTTATCCTTCTAGCTAGCATCTGCTCAAATATGCCGTATCGTTCCAACAAAGCGCACACCGGCGAAAAATGAGAGAAGTGTCAGATGATGTCGGATGTCAAGCTGTAACAGTTCGGTGAGATTGATTTCAGCATCACTCGGCTATAGCGTGGCCTGTAAACACCATATGGTACAAGTACTGTAAACAACGCTCAGAAGCGTGCTACACTACAAAATGCACAAAGAACACACAGGTATATAAAACCTGGATTCCAAAGCAATGCGTTTAGCAAACTGTGAAATTGAAACATATTCGATGTGCTGTAGTACGCGCTATCACTGGAGGGGATCTTTGGAAAAAGAACTAGGCCATAATCTGCGGCATGCTAAATGCAGAGGTCATAGTCTCTGAGCGTGATTTCTCGCCCAACCCCTATACAAACAGAACTTCCCATTGAGCTTTCAGAGCAGAGAAACTAAATTCAATAGAGGGAAATAAACAATCACTAAAACAATCAGTGAAATAAATGTCTCATCAATTCCGGCCCTTCCGACGCATCAGTACACATCTCATGCTCGTCGCGTCATGCTCAGCATCTGTCGTTTAAGACACATGCAACCCCGAGCATGAAAGGAGACTCGCAGACTTCAAATGACGTGTTAAGTCCTAATTGGCGCTCTCAGGAAGGCAGCTTAAGGCTTGTCATGACTTGTTGAACTTGTTGACAGGGGTCTGGGATGGTCTAGGATGGTCTAGGATGGTCTAGGGTCGCAGGATTCTTCACTAAAGCCGTTTGGGGCTGCTCCCCAAGTCTGTGGGCAGCCAGGCTGCAACTACATGCACGATGTCAATCCTCTAGCTGTCAATCCTTGCAGTCCTTCAAGCTTTTGAAGATCTTTGAAGTGTTTGAAGCTACTGGGATCTACCTCTGGACACATGAACCTGAAAGGTTGTGATGGGCCTGGAGTGGAAAGGACAGCCCCCTCCCCGTCGTTCAGCGCAAATACAAAATTACTAAAGTTGCTGCTACGGTTGTTGAATGTCGTTATACGGATTCACACGAAGCTGCATAGGAATGTAACCTGTTGTTCCAAGGACCTGGGATTCTAAGGACTCTGAGGTCACTTTTCCAGCTGC
>Ga0126342_10001501_pt1 | contig 33044 bp, 29 predicted proteins | sample Cyp1metagenome_FD_92528 | JGI IMG/M metagenome (GOLD analysis project Ga0126342, IMG submission 92528) | Coral microbial communities from Lord Howe Island, Old Settlement Bay, Australia - Cyphastrea 1 metagenome | ecosystem: Host-associated > Invertebrates > Cnidaria > Coral ...
CATTGCCATGTTTGAGCGAGAGAGAGAGAGAGAGAGAGCGAGAGAGAGAGAGAGAGAGAGAGTAGGATGGTGTTTTTTCCGTGGCTTTCAACATGCTGCAAACCAGATTTGAAAGAATTGAACGGCCACCGCAAAGGTATCCAGGCTATTTTTCCTCCAGTAAACAGCAAAATCCATCTGCTGGTTTCAGTACTGAACTTGTGTTGAGAGAAATCAGATAGCAAGGGCTAAAAGAGTGCTGGCACTGACGTGATCGCCAGGGGTAAAATGAGCCTTCTAATTTTCAGAGAACCTATAGAATTGGAATACCAAATTTTCCTTTCTTTTTTTTAAAAAAATACATATATAAAATAGATATACCTAACCTTTCTCATATTTTGATTTGTCACAGAAGTGTGCTTTGATTGTTTGGCCTGATTTTTTTTAGTTAAAAATGAGCCATCCCGCAGTGGTTGCCAAAGATTTTACGTACAAGGTCTACACCTTGCCTCCCACTCAGAATGGTTCGAACTCTGACTTGTTCAACATGGAGGTCATCGAGGTTGATGACTTCTTGCGTGCCGCATAGAAGGGAATCTTTGCCACACTTTTGTCTGGGTTCTGGCTTGTGAAAGACCGTATTTGCAGGGTACAGTTGAAAAAAGATATTGAAAAAACATGGTAGAACTGGACCAAGAAGCACATCAGAAGGTGCAAAAGCTGGGCGTAGGAGAGAGCTACATTCAGCATGATGATTTGCCCAGTCAAAGATGCCGATTATATCCAGGCCGCTACCATGATCATGGAGAACATGGCTGCCAAGCCTGCAGATTCAAAAATGGACGGTGACATTGTCGTGCGTCTCCGCAGCTGCGCAGCAGTTGAGCCAAGTGTCCGCGAATGCCTCAAAGCATTTCCCCAATGGCAAGCTGGAGAGGCGAAGCCAGCGCAGCCAGGACAATGACAAGATGCTGCTGATGCCTTGCGCACTATGAGATGCAGGACGCTGTGTGCCCAGATCCGCCTACGGACTGAACAATCTTTACCTTTGCTGGTTTCTCCTGAGCAGGCTGAAGAATTTCTGCAGTGGCTGTCTGAACACGGGCAGAAGCCGGATGATATTCGCCACTTCCTGTTCGACCTGGAACCCTACTCAGTTGACAGTGCAAACACCCAGAATGTGATGGTTTTTGCTGCCAAAGTTCTTTCTTTGTTCACCAAGGTCCCATGGCTGATTTTCAGTGGGTTGCTGCAAGCAACACAGCTTATTATGAGCCATCTTTCGGCATCTAAATATATATATATATATACATATAATATCAAATTGTTTATTCATTCTGGGTGAATATATATATATATACATATATATGTTTATTCATTTGTATATTCGTTTATTTATCACGAGTCTTGTATATGTGTGTATATATATATATTATAGCTTCCCAAGTGTGTGCCATCCTTGTCGACCAGTGCATGCGTTAGGTCCTGGCTTGGAGCACTCGATTGGCGCAAGTTCATGAGCAGAAGATGAGAAGACCGTATGGCAATGGAAGTGTTCACCGTCTTCAATCACCCCGCAAAAAAATGCGATGCATCGTCAAACATATCTCTGGCATTGTCGGGGCCGAAGATGGGGATGTAGTTGTCAATGGCCTTTTTCCAGATGAGAAGCAGCTACAACCTGTTGAGGACGGAGATTGTCAGGCAGTGATTGCGGACAGTGTCAATCCAGAGCAAGGAGAAATTGTGGTCAGAGACAGCCAGGGCAACAGCGCTGAGCCAACACCAGCCGACAACTCTGCATATGAACGCAAGTGTGGTGACTCCCCGCTTCTCAGGCCTCATTCAGGTGGTGGAATGTTCGTTGTCGCTTGGGCCTGGTGTACCCAAGCAAAAGAAAGCACGATCCCAATTCTGCGGAGCAATGTTCTGTCAAAGTGGACGCGGAAGTATTTCCGCTTCAAATTGTGATTCATGGAACCCTCTGTGGCCAGAAAGACTAGGAACATACCCAATTGGTGGATTGACCTCCACAAGTTGGATCTTCCAAGGAAAGCTCGGGACACCATCGCTGGTATGCCCAGAAGTGTCGCAGAAACAGTTGATCGTGCGCAGAAGGCGTGCACAGCAGGAAATGCAGCTGCCACCAAACGGGCAGATGCTTCGCAAGGAGCAGCCAAGTTGAAGCGGTCCATGGTTCGTGCAATGGATACGTACAATGAGAGCGCAGCAAAGCTTCGGAAGACCGTGGAATAGGACAACCAGAAGGCTTGGAATGCATTCAAGGAAGAAGTGTTTCCGTCACCACAGGAGGAAAAAAAGTGAATCAAATGATGAACCGGATGATGAGCGGCACCAGCAGCGCAAGGCCACGGAGAAGCAGGTGGCCAACCGCAAGGTCTACAAAGCATTGAAGAAATTGAAGCAGAAAGTCAAAAAGCCACCCAAGGATCAGCAGTTGGAAACCATCAAACTCTACCACAAAGCGCTTCCAGAGATTCTTCAACAATGCCAAATGCAGGACAAACACCCAGGGCAACTTCCTTTCTTGTAGTGACCCCAGGATGATACAGGCTCGATGTGAAGTACGGAAGCAGGTAGAGGAGCAAGGGGCACATTGGGGAATGGTCTTGATCCTTGGCGGTGATTTATATATATATATATATATATATTACATATATATATATATATTACATATATATATATTACATATATATAAATATTATATATATATATATATATATATGTAATATACATATATATATAGTTTTTTGGGGGCTCTTTTCTTTTCTTTTCTTTTCTTTTCTTTCTTTTCTGTACATATATATATATATGTTTTTATGTAGACAGGGATGTCTGTTGTGGAGGATTGGCATGTGCCATATTATACACCTTGTCTGCCAAGGAATTTTGACCAAACATGGCGGGCATTCTATCACTTCCAGAGCCAGGCTGTCCGGAAGCAGACGTGTGACTTTGACTCAGTGTTGCAAGTGCGTTGTGGAAAAAGGTGTCTCATTTTGCAGTCCCTTCTGTGGGGAAGAAGGCAAAGCGCCAAGTCAAGGAGGATCACCGTCCCGATCCCATCAGCAATGCTTCTTGGATCAGACCGGGCCTCTAGAGGTTCCAGCTTTTGTTTTGGCACCTGTGCGATATATATATATGTATATTTATGTATATATGTATATATGTATATATGTATATATGTATATGTATATAAACTGCATTCAGCATTTGCATTCACACATATGCACGCTTTTCAAAAAAAATATATATATATACACCTCTATTCAGGTCACATCCCTGTTCAGATTCGTGTTCCATTTTTTAGCCCCGCCGCATTCTTGCCCCTGCCCCGGCCAGGCTGCAGAGAGCATGGTGCTATTTATTTATTTATTTCTTTTTTTATTACTTATTTTTGTATTTTTTTTAAAGTTATTTGTTTACTTATTTATTAATTTTCATTTTATTTATTTGTTTTTTGAAATGAATAAATAAATGAAGAAATAAAAAAATAAATGTATATATATATATATATGTGTATATTCATCCGCCACCTCCAGAAGTGTGTTGGGATTAGTAAATAAATAAACAAATATATAAATGTATATATATATATATATATATTGGTTGTCCAAGTTGTCACAACCTGAATTGGGTGACAAGAGCAATTGGCGCTTCAATTGCACATTGCGTTGGCATCGAAAACACAAACCAGATTGTCCAGCTGGCAAGAGACAGGGCCGCGCACTTGGTGACGTGCCATCAGTTCATGATCCATATTTAAGTTCAAAGAAACCACGTTTGACTGAGCCGTTTTTTTCCTGTGTTTTCTCTTCATTGTTGCATCATTTTTCGTTTTCATTTATGTTGATCGAGTGAATGAGGAATCAAGCCCATGTCCTGTCGCCTCATTTTGTCTGTCTGTCAAGGCCCTGATGGGATCGCTACATCAATCAGGTTTCCAGCAGCAATGCAAGGCACAGTGACGGCACAGTGATGGCACAGTTTTTGGAGGGTTCAACATGGTTCAACGGTTTCAGGCTCTGGCAACTTTGGCAGCTTTGTGTCATTTGGCGCCACCTGATCTCAGAGTTCTTGTGCCTTCAAATTGGACCATGGCAGAGAGACATGGCGCATAGAGTCAAACGATGTTTTTTTTGTGTGAGCTTGCCTGCACAAGGAGTCAGTGGCTGCACCTCTTTCTTGTTTGCATCGAAGTCCAACTCAGGAAGGTTCTTGCTAATGCGGAAAAGATGACTGCCAATCCGGAGCTGTTCGGCGGTGACTTATTCTTGCGGAAATTGGCCCCCTGGATGCAACCAGAGAAATGAAAAACCGATCGGATTTCCATGAATTTTCATTCCGATTTGATCGGCTTTGCATGGATTTGCGGATTTTTGCACTGCCAAAGGCTTGGAAACACATGGACAAAGCGAAACTGGCGCCACTTGCCTTACAGCTCGATACAGCTTGCGGTTTATGATGTTTATGGCTTCCAAGTGCAGCGACTCATTTTCACCCGACTGAGGTCACAAATGGATCAATTACTTGGCCGAAAAGCTGCAAACAAAATTGGTTGAGAAAAACTTGAAGAGATCAAAGTCCGAATTGCATCAGACTGACATGGGTTGTTGCTTTAATCTGGTTTCCTCAATTCGTCGTGTTGACCAGAGTATTGAAGGCTGGCTGAACTTCCGGCTCAAGCGTTGATTTATTGTTCAGAGATGTTCAAAACATGGCCTGAACAGATAGCGACATGTTAGCCCCTTGATATCGGCGATGGAAATGATGGAAAGGCCAGGCAGCATATGGATCATATGGCAGTATAGAAAAGACAGTAAAGGCTTCACTTTTCCTCCCATTTCAACGTGAGAAAGAGAAGGTAATACAACTGCGGAGATTGAACACACAGCAGACTCCACTTTCCGCCTCATTACGCCTCATTCCGCCTCATTCCGGCAGCCAATGTCGTTTGCCTCTCATGACTCTGCAACTTTCAGGTACAGAAGGCCACAGGCGATGAAACACTCGAGCAATCGGCAAGTTGATATCACGGATGTTCTTTGCTGAACAAGTGATACAATTGAGATAACAACCATCAACAAACATCATAAAAGTCACGTTGTAAATGTCATAAACATGTCATAAATGTCATAAATGTCATAAACATGTCTTAAATGTCATAAATGTCATAAACATGTCATAAAAATGTCATAAATGTCCTAAACAAATCATAGATGACATACATGTGACATACTTTCCAATAGAATTTGCCGGGCTGTGTGACAGATGAGGTCCTCGCGGTCAACGTGCTTGGAGCCATTCCTGGCCCAGGTGAGGTTGTGAAATCGTTGGAAATTTGTTGATGAACATCGATATTTATGATGATAAATGGTCCTTCAAGAATGAGTTACACAGTATTAATCTCAGTACTAAACTCAGTATTATAGAGTTATACATGGATTTTTCATGATTTTTCCATATCTGTTACCTATCCCCACGTGAAATCTGTTGAATTCATGATGTTTTGTCCTTAACGCAGATTTCTATCCACATATCATATCTATTAAAGTTGGTTCTTCAGCCAAGCACCAGATGTTTTGGTGAGCTCCGTCCACTGAGGTTGCTGCTGTAGTCCAGGAGTACGACCGACTACTGGCAACTTGGAGATCTTTTCTGCTTTGACATTGGAAAAGGTTGGAACATGTTGGAATGTTGAGATATGTTGAGAGCATAAGGATTGTTGATATTGTTGGCCAAGGCTGAAAATGAACGTTTGAAAGAGGACGGTCAAAGGGACGGCAAGGCCTGCTGACACCTCTGCTGGCACGGCAAGAGTCTCTGCATTGATGTCCAGATCCATGGCATTCCATGGCTCTACAGATTCAAACGCCACAGCGATTTGGCTCGTACTGCCCCGTGCCCAAACGGCTGCAGTTGCAGAATGTCGACACAATGTTGGACAATCCTCAACAGCGTATAGACACAAAGTTCCAGGCAATTCTACAGCCAAGGTCTGATGTGGAACCAAATAAGACTTGGTCCCTCGTTTGAAAAGGTGGTGTGTTAGGTTCCCATCTGACGCAGCTGGGCAATGAACGTCTTCCAGAAGCTGGAGATGCGCAGATGCGGTGCAACTCCTGCCTTCTCACCTGCCCACCTCAACTGTCTGCGGCTGACACGAAGGCAGCCACAGCCATGCAATGCACAACGTAGGACAACCTTCCCACTTTGCGTGAAAGTCAAGCTGTGCAGAGTGGTGCTTGTTGCAGTGCTTTGTTGCAGTGCTTTTTTGCAGTGCTTGTTGCAGGTGGTCCTTCCCCAATTTCGGCAAACAGTTTCAAGGCAGTCGGCAGATCAGGAAGCTTCTGCTTCTGGGGCCTGACGTTCGAGTCCCAAGACTTGTCGACAAGTCGTCTAAGCAGTGGACCATGAAGGACTCTGGCGCGCAAGCAGCGACACTGTGGGGTCTATAGGCGACATTCACAGGATTCACAGCCCTGCAGGCCCCCAAAATTTTCCCCATGGAGTTTCCGAAATTTTCCCCTGGCCTGGGCTGCCGAGGTTGTCTGCGTGATGCTACATTGCGACGCGGAAGTGTGGCAGGTTACCGGGACGGGCACGGACTCGACTCTCCAATGGTCAGGACCTCAGAAAGTCCACTGAGATACCGGGAAGCTGGAAAAGTGAACTAAGTGAACTAAGTGAACTTGATACATCTTGATGCATCTTGATGCATCTTGATGCATCTTGATGCATCTTGATACATCTTGATGCACCTCATCAAGTGAACTTTGTTACAAGATGTTACAAGTTGTGCAGGGTAACAGGGATGAAAGACTATGAAAGAACCACTGAGGCTCATGGGTCTTCGAGTCTTGGCAATGGAGAAGATCGTCAAAGTGTCTCCTGGCTCCACAGAACTCGTTATTTGCTCTGTCTGTGTGCCACCGCTGTGAGCCGTTGCCGGAGGCTACACCTCAGAAAGAGCGGCGTTGTTCTGGTCTACTACACTGTGGGTCGGAGGATGGATGGTGTAGATCCAATCAGCCCCTTTTGCCGTGTGTCTTGGCATCTTTGGTTTTGCGGGGCCTCAATCCCTACTTTCATATCTTTCATGACAGCTTCATTTTTAAGTTTGACTGCTGGTTGGTTTTCTCCTCTGAGCAAAGGTTCGTATCTTGGAGGTTCAAGCAATGCAAAGAGGTGAACGGCAAGAACGGGATTGCCAACTGCGGGAGACTGAAAGTGACATGGCTTTGACGATCCGCGTTCGTAAACATTTTGTTTACTCCAACCAAAGCATGGTTGGAAGTTGACGTTTTTCAGTTTTTCTCTTAGTTGTCTTAGTTCAGGCAATTCTCAATGGTGCCCATGAAATCAAGCACGGACATGGTGACATGGTGACACTGGCAGTGACACTCTTGAGATTTGAGGCAGAGACCTGGTCCACGACACATGGAACGCCTCTGTCTCAGAATGCGATCGCAGTGAAATATGCAGAAACTGAACCTGGGAAGATATGGTGATATATATGATGATATATGATGATATATGATGAGTCAACTGAAAAGGAACTGAAAGAATTGTATCATTTCTGCAGAATTTTGCAGTGATTTCTTGCTTCTTGAAGAATTTGGGGCTTAGAAATGCTTAGAAGCCCCAAATGTGTTGGCGCAACAGGATTGTCTGTGGCTGGTGGAAGAGTCTGACATCTCCTGCTGGGATGATGAGACCTTGCAGCCTCGCTTCCGCATCCAGGAGGCGGAGATGGTCCTGGAAACGTCGACCTGGAAACGTCGAAGAAACAGCAGAAGCCGACAGCTTTTCTGGTTGGTGGTTTGGAACATGAATGGATTTTTTTTCCCATCATATTGGGAATAATATGGAATCATCTGGGAATGTCATCATCTCAACTGACGAAGTCCATCATTTTTCAGAGGGGTTGAAAAACCACCAAGCAGTTTTCCAAATGCGCTGGTGGCTTGGCAGGAGCCGAACTTGAGAAAGCTGCGATTTGGTCTTGGCTTCTGAGCGAAGGAGGAATCACTAATGCCATTTTGGGTGCGGCCGAGTCAAATCATGCAGCCCCAGGGGCCATGTTTTGGGCTTCCTTTTGAAGCTGGTTTGTCTCCAATAGAACAAACTGAAGAAACAGTTAAAACATGCTGTCAGAAGGTGAGCTTAGACAGGTCAGTTTTGTCAGTTTCATCCCTTCAGCCTTGACATCTTGGAACATCTTGGAGCAAGCTGCCCTAAATTGCGCCGTCTTCAGGTTCTTTCGCCCAAATTGCCGGCTCTCGCGTCTCTTTCTTCAGCCCAGACAATGGCATGGTAGTTGGCAAGGCCGAGGGAAAGAAACATATATAAACATATCATTCTGGGAGAAGTGCTACTGCCAACGAAATCAGGGAGTGTTCACATATGCGGTACATTGCCTTCACATGCCGAATTTGCCAATGCTTTGGCGCAGATTTCATGGAGCTGGCCATTCGTTTTTTGCTGTCAGATGCCAGGCTGCCCTACCGACAGGCACCATGCAAATCGTGGAAGTGCTGCGGGACACGCTGTTGCTATGTGGCTAGGATTCTGCACTTATCATTCACCCCCAATCTTCATCCTGGAATTTCGCGTGACACTAGTGTTCTTTCACATCTTTGTCTTCATCATCCACGAAGACGTTGACACAGCACCCAGCAACTCTGAGGCAAACGAGAGCACGCCGTAGCTCTCTTGGTCCAGGAGCAACAGATTCTATGCAGCCTGGATGAAACGCAGGACCAGTGTCTTGCAAATCAATGTCCTTAAAAAAGATCAAAATTTCAACAGTTTGTTTTGCTTCTTTGGGTGGGTTTTGGATAGATTTCGATGGCAGTGTGGAGGATTTTTTCTTCCAATCCCAGTCTCATCTATTCTGATCGCTTGAAATGTCAGAGAGGATTGGATGCCTGAACGTGTTCGGGGTCTGCCATTGGTTGACACTTTCCTCGCAGTGTTTCCGAAGAAAGTGCAGATTTGGCATTACTTGCACGATGGAGGCTTGGAACGATTCAAGCAAATGCCTAGTTTCGAGACGACTATCACAGATGGAACCGGTTGAGGACAGCCAATCCAGTCACATCTTCATCTGTCTTCTATTTTTTGCTGTGAAGTTGTAGTGTCTGCTGGTGTCTGCTGGTGGAAATGTGTTGGAAGAACGCCCTTTTTAGCGGCCCTGGCCAGCTGGCCAGGTCTGTGTTGGCGCGGCCGAGAAATTGATGCTGATGGCTGCCTCATCGATGCCTCCATCAGCTCGGCGCTGTTTCCCATCGAAAAACCCTGCCGTTTGCTCCTCGGAGGACTTGGAAGGACTTGGAAAAACATGCAACAACTGTCTCTGGGTGCTGTTCTGTACATGTCAGAGTGTGACATGGATGGTTCCAGCCTTAGGTGGCGGTTACAGCTGCGACTTGAATCTCTTGGACTTCTCCTGCGGCCATGCAGAGCGCAGGGAGAATCCCATTTCAATTCTTCGCAATTTGTGCCATCGTCGAGTCATGGGAGGCCCTTCTGCAGATTTTCCTCATTTTGCATTTTGATCTCCAGAGAGCCACTTTGAATCTGTGCAGCCAATTCTTTCAAACTTATTTAGTTGTTCTTTCTTGTAACATCAAAACGGTCGAACTGTTGCTTTTGTGCAGGTGGAGTGTGGCAGGTACGAGCCAATCTTCAAGCAGGCTGCCTAGATAAACGTTTGTGTGCACTTGCAATTTGCTGCCCTTAGTTTGGCAAACACACTATGCGAATAACAACGTGCAGGAGCCAAATCATGGATTAGCCGGATAAGCTTATTCAGCATGCCAATATTGCATCATATTGCCAAATATCACTTCCGATCCTGCTGGCAAGGTGTCGTGCTGGTACTTGGGCAAGCAGATTTGACGTGCTACGCGCCAGAGTCGTGATGTTTCCAGCCGCACTCTCAAGTTGACCTGTGGGGTCAACTGGGTCAACTTGAAATGGGCCATCAACTGGGCCATCCTTTCTGCATGTGCCGCCAGAGATTGGTGGCCGAACAGCCTTTGACCAATGGCTTACCGATCTTTCCGGCCCCATGTTTGAAGTTGGCGAATTCGCAGATCAAAAGTCTTTGAAAGACGATGAAAGACGTAGTCAAAAAGAGGCTACTTACCGCCATGGCCTGTACAGAGCTCTGATCAGTAGAGCAAATTCAGCATGACAGCTTTGGGGAGAGAAAACGAGACTCGCATTTACTGAGCGCAACCAGGTTTCATGGATGGGTCAGGAAAATGAAAGATGCACCTTTGGCGCAAGGTACCCAAGAAGGCTTCCTTTGACGATGAGATTCTCAAGGAGTTGTTTGTTTGCGCCACATTCCACATTCTTGATATCTCTTGAGACCATAGCTGCATCTTGATGCATTCCAAGCATTGACAAGCTTAGATTGCCCAGGAGAGATGTCAGATTCAAGTGGCAGCCTCGGAGGTTTTGTTTGAGTGTGGATTGGAGGATACCCACGAAAGCCACATGGAAACTTCATGGAAACTTTGTGTCTTTCTTGTGTCCTTCCTGGCTCCTATCAAACATCATCCTATGATATCCTATGGACAGTTGCTTTGAGGAGAAGCGAGTGCGTCAGGACGGAACTGGTTGCCGAATGGTTTTTGAAGCTGCCGAAGCTGCCGAAAGTGTCTGCAGTTCCCAATGGCTGAGTCGCTGGCTGATTTGGCACTTGGCACTTGGCACTGACAAGGAGTTTTCAAAGACGGCTTTTTTTGCTGTGCTTCCGACAGAGGAGATTCCGTTCCGTTGAATCATTTTAGACTTTCATATCTTTCATGGATGTTTCACCAGGATTCTTTCACGACAGTCCACTTGGAAGCTACCCGGCCTGGTAAACATACAAAAAACTATGGAAAATCACCATTTATAGTGGATTTTCCCATGAAACATGGTGATTTTCCATAGTTTTTTGTATGTTGACCAGGCCGGGTATTTCTGGATATTTCTGCCTCATAGCTCGCTGTCGTACAGGACTCCGAGCTATCAGAGGATGGTCCACACCTGAGGAATGATGGTCCGACTTCATCATTTTTCTATCACAATAACCATAGAATACCGGAAATATGGGATGTTCATGGATCTTCAGATATTCATCATGGATATTCATGAATATTCTAGATAGATGATCGATCAAGAATAAGTATGATAAATCACAATCAATCCATGATTTTAGAGACAAACCCACATGGATTTGTGGTTTGAGTTGTGAGATTCCCCACATCTGTATTTCAATTATCTCAGTGATGGTGAGATTCCGGACATTTGCAGCCAAGGAGATCCTGAGGACAAGGTGAGGACGTGGCTGAACTGGGTTTCGGCTAATCTTCAGGATTTTTTGAGATAGCCATTCCCACAGATGGATCATATATGGATTATGTACTGTATAATATGTATATAGTATATATAATTATATATATATAATATATTATACACATATATATATATATTATGGTGTATGGTTTCTATATGGATTATGTATGGATTTCCCACAGAGGCGATCGTTTGTTCGTTTTTTTCGGCCAGGTGAAGACCCCACACACCAGCTATGCACAAGATGCCCGAGAACTTTCTGGAGCCGGGTCAGTTTTGAGATTTTTGAGCGCTGTTTCATGATTTTTTTTTGAACTTTGGTGACCTTTAGTGATGATTTTCAGTTTTCAGCTGGTTTTGTTCATCGGATCCTATCGGTATTTTCAGGAATACCGGAGGTTTCCTTTGAGGAAACCATGCAGGCAGGGAGTCAAAGACTTCTTTCAAAGCTGCAAAGTTCTTTCAAAGTCGAGAAATATCACGACCCAAAGGGCATTGAATGACCCCGAAGCTGGGCGAAGGTAGAAGGTGGCAAGAAGAGCATCCACATGCAGCAGGCCTGAGCCATGAAAAATAAATACAAACATATAAAAACAGTAATTTTCGACATATACAAAACATCTGAAAACCATATTAAAACATATAATGCCAGATTGGCACAGTCGCAATTTTCGCTTCACGATTTTGGAGTCGGCGCGTCAGTTGAGTCAGCCAGGCCATGTTTCAGAACTCTGCAGACATGAAGCAGGCCGATCTCCTACACGGCATCCGGCTTGAAGAGCCATGGACGAAGACATGTTTTGTGAATGTTTCTTTACCTTCTTTAATTTGGGTGTATCTCAAACTGGATACCCCATTGCAAATTCCATAGGAGGATATGGAAAAATGACGATAGAGCACAGGATTTTAGAAATAACCTCGTTTTTCCATTAATTTCTAGAAATGTTGTTGGTAGGTTTTTCTGAGGCTTTAGCTTGTCGCAGGCTGTTCGCGCTGAGCTAATGAAAGAAAAGGGCCCTGCACTCAGCTCCTAATCCATGGAGTTCAATCTGCACTGATTTTACGGTCGGACTCAGGTTACGACGTCAAGAACTTCTACAAGCAAAGCGGCTTGTTTCAGAGGATAGCACGTCATACGTGGTCACTGAGCTGCAAACAGCTCAAACTACTGGAAAGCTGTCCTTGATTGGATTTTCAGCCTTTTGGATATATTGGCATACTGCGGCATACTCGTTTCATCATGTGTCAATGAGTTCCCAACGTTTTTTTCTTCACGCTGTTCAGGGGCATGGCGGCATGGCAATATTTTCAGCATAAAAATCGTGTGTTTGTGTGTCCTGTCAATAAAGTGTTGTCTCCTGCCACAGCCACTGTCACATGTTTTGTTTCACTTGACATTTTACTGCGCTATTCATCTTTGATTGCTTCATAGCTTCATATAGCTTCAATGTCAAAGCTGCAATATTATATGCCCCAGAGGCATGTTCAAGGCGATTGCCCCATCGTCCCATGTTCAGAGGAGCGTTCTGTGAAATGTCCAACCACAGTTCTTGACCACAGGAGCTGTTTGTTGGCAAAACGGCATCACAAGCATTGGGCTTTGGTTCTCTGAAAGATGAGTGCTGTGGACAGAAAACAACTGAGACAAGTGACATAAGTCACAAGATGATATTAATTTGAAATATTATATTAATATTAATTTAGTTATTAATATTGTCATGATCTCCGCTTCGCTTGCAAAAGCCCAGGTTTGATAACATCACAATCTGTGTCATTGGCCTCTACGCTGTTTGGATGGCTATCGATACGGATCTGAATCAAGCCGCAGCTTGCGCAGATAAACGGGAATTGAAGAGGACAAAAGTGTCAATGGAAAGGACTGCAGACGAGTGACTTCAAGTGCGTCGTCAAAGTGTTTGCTGAACTATCAACATACTCCTCAGTGATATCTATCATTTAAATGTTTCATATATTTTCCTATATATATATATATAATGCAATATTATATATGTATTTATAATTTATATATGTATTTATAACTTATATATGTATTTATAATTTATATATGTATTTATAATATATATGTATTTATAATATATATATAGATATGAAATATATGTTTGCCATGTACTTCCGGTGATATTTTTCTCAGACTCTGAGGAAGTGATCACAGAGGCCGATCCCATCTTCTTTGTGGCGGAGCAGATCTTTTGCAGCTTCTTCACGGTGGAGCTGGTGCCTGAAGCTGACCGATCCTGTGGGAAATACAATGATTATGGGATTTAATGGACTGCAGTGATATATGATTCTGGGATATCACTAGATATCTAGAGCTATTATGGGATAATGGGATATAAATGTATATAAGATATATGACAGCTGATATTATGGGATAATTCTAGTATATGATTATGGGATTTAATGGACTTTAACGGGATATCTAGATTTGTGACAGACTCTGTAGGAGATTTTTTTAAGCAGAGAGGTACACTGATTACACACTGATTAAAACTTGAGTAAGAAAAAAGACTTACAGAGATTTGCATCCAGAATTACATCCAGATCAACATCCTGAACGTTTTGAATCGAATGTTGCCACTGACAGGATCCTAATTTTAGCCGAGGCAATTCGCTTCCTTGCTTTCCAGAACAAACTCAATTGTCTCAGAGACGCCTGGTTTGTCTTTGACCTGCTGCTGGTTGTGAGCATGATTCTGGAGCCATGTCTGCAGTGATCCTGCACAGCTTAGCCACAGCGAGTTTGCCCAAGGAAACACTAGCTCTTCCCTCAAAACTTCGGCAGAATCTTTCGCTTCGCGTAAGTGCAGTGGACCTTTTTTCATTTTTTTCCATTTCGCATTTCATGCCTTGCCATGACCCAGAGCTTGCCAGGAAACCTGGGTGATGACACTGGTCTTATACTTCACTGGAGAAGGAAGTACCAGTGGTTTGCTGGGCAATGCATCAATCTTGCGACTAGCAAGGCTGGTGCTGGTGCTGACTAACGACTGGACATGAGCAACTCCAGTTGTCTGGTGCCTGGAAGGTTAATGCGCTTGTCACGTCTCTTCCGGATGGTCAGATTATTGCCATTTGGCTGCCATTTCCAGTCCCATTGTGTGACATTGTGTGACATTGAAGCAATAACCATATAAAACCTAGGAACGACCTTGCATGTGCAATCACTGAGGAGGATGGTGCCAGAGCTTCTCATTCTGGTGAAGGTCCATCTTTGGAGTGACAGTGAAAACGTAAAGTAACATAAACACCTACAGATTCTCTATTTCTTTGGACATCTCAACATGCCTTTAGCCATGCTGCTTCAATCTCAGAGCTCACCTGATCTTCAGTTTTCCATGGAGGCCATTGCTGCTGCCATGCGATCTGTGGGCTTCACCCTGCTGTTGCTGGTCATCGTTCTCTATGTCTTCGGCATCGGATTTACGCAGTTGCTGAGAGGCCCATGGATGTGGATCATCTGGGCCCTATGGGCCATGGTGAAACATGGTGAACCATGGTGAAACCACGCAACATCCATAGAACCCATGGCAAAATCCCGTGATTTTCCATGATTTTCCCCTAGAAATGACCATAAAATGGGGGGCAGGTCCTCCATTTTTTTGGACCAAGCCATAGATGTAGACATCGGGGCATCGGCCGGTGCAGATTTCGCAGGAAGCGACCTTGGGAGTGACAAGGATGGTGGGCCTTTCCGAGGCAGACTGGGTGACTATAACTGGGTATAACTGGGGTAATAAGCTCCATAAGTTGGGATATAACCCCTACAATTACAACATCCTATAACTATGGCTATGTAAGCCACTATTAAGAGTGGAGCTGCGTTCCCATTTTTACTGTATAAATATAAGCATTATATGTTGCTGCAAGTTGCACATTTCTTGAGCATTCAGCTGGCAGTTTCCTCCTGGCATCCAGGTGTTCTCATCTCCATGCAGAGTTTATTTCTTCATGCCACTCTTTTGGACTCGATCTCGGAACTGCCGCCAGACTGCATTGGGGAAACAATTCACACATTATATATATTATGTTTATTATAATATGTATATATATATATTATGTATATATTATGTTTATTATATAATTATATATATATATATATAGATATAACATGCATATCTAACGTCTCAAATTTTGAGAAACTGAGCTCTTGCGGTCTCTTATCTAAGAGAAATGGAGGTTCTTATGCCAAGACTGGTGGTGGCTCATTTCCGGTGATTTACTCTTGCGTGATGGGATTTGAACTCGACTGCTAGATTTGAGCGACCAGTTTCTCTCGTTTGAGCCAATAGAATCAATAGAACAATCTGAACAAATCATAGCGCTATTGCCTTGCGACTGAGTCTACTGAGTCTACTGAGTCTACTGTATCTCAAGCAGAAGCTGACTGTAACGCCAAGATGGCGCTCAGGGTCAGCGATTTCATTGTCCAAGAGCAGTTCTTGGCACTGGCTTTGCTGTATGCATTCCTGGTGAGATGCTCAGATCAGATCAAGGGAGGGTTTGGTCGGACACTCGGATTCTTGTGGAGATACTGCAAGGCAGTTTGGGTGAGACGGTTCTGCAATTCCAGGAATGACTAGCAGAGTTTCCAGCCCTGTCTCTGTGTTGATCTGTGTTGATCTTGTTCTGTTTGTAGTTTGGCCCAGTTTGTCTGTGCTTTACCGTGCCTTCGTTCTTTTTGAAGCTTAGATTCTGTCCGCCATCACGATCACCAACATGCTTATCGGGGTGATTTGCGAGGACGGAGCTGTGAACATAGGTAAGATGAGCACTGTACATTTTGTACAACGAAGCCCATTGGACATGTTCCTACAATTTCCTAAACATACATATCATTACATATCCACAACATATCCATGTCATGTAATATGATCAATATATATCAATATTAGTATGTTTCACTGTGTGGTATCAGTATATCAATGTATATCATAAAGATCATCAAGTTTTTATCAGTATTTCGGGGTTTAGGGCCTGCCTGCCTTTTTAGCCAAGTGACGCCATCCAGGTGATCACTGCGGTGGCAGCTGCAGAGAAAGAAGCCATCCAAATCACTTGGGTCAGGGAGACCTTGAAGCGGATGATGGGTGGAGCCTCGGGTGAAACCGGATGATTGTTGGGTGGTTTGATCCAGGTTTGATCATCCATCCATAGTGCCATAGGTCAGCCATAGGTCAGCACACATGGTCCAACATTTTGCTCCCAGGAAGTGATGCCAACGAAGACGGCAAGTTGCAGAAGCAGGAGTTTTTTCAAATCGCGAAGGACAAAGATGCGGTCAAAGCTTTGAAGGCGCACTGATAAAAATGTGTGACAACAGATCTCAAATGGCCTTGCTGCACTCGCAGTATCTTCTAGAAATGCTGAGAATTAGACATGGAGGTTTCCTAAAATTGGGGGTACCCCCAAATAATCCAAATTAGACCATTTTAGTATTGAAACCCACGGTGACTTGGGGATCCATTTTAAGAACCCTCCCATATGATTGGTACTTCTTGGTACATCTATCTCCAGTTGCGACTCCCCCAAGGCACTCGGGGTTGACGTCTTGACTCTGCCACTTCGCTTGCAAAATGAGAACCAAAGAGAAAGAAACGAACATTTGCAAAGCTATTTGGAGAACCTGGAGAACCTGGAGAACTGTTCACGGTCCCTGGCAAAACCAACTTGTGACTCATCGCTCCAAAAAGCGAAGCGGCTAGCTCTATGATTCCACATACTCAGCTCGCATGGTTGCTTCATGTCTCCTTCTAGTTGCTACAGACCGCGGCACCTGTTAAGTATCACGCTGTAGCTTTCAGGATTGAGTTTGCTGACATCATATTCGAGAACCTTGAGGACTTTCAACAAACGTCCCGACGTGCCGTGTCTTTTTTGCTGATTTGACAGGGCAGAAGCCCCGGTTTTTTGCGGTTTCAATAGGTTTTCCTAACTTTGGGGAAAGCTGCGCACTTGACAAACTTGACCTTTTTTTAATGTCGCAGAGCATGTGAAAGTGTGCAGGAGGGGCAGGATGATTCGACATCCGAGCTTTCTTTCTCTGACTTCATGGAGGCATCTCAGCACAGGATGCCAGTAGATTCCCGAATGAAAACGAGCAATGACCCAGCCAAACATATCGAACCATGGACGGAGTTCCCCCATAAAGATATTAAAAATGCGATGGTTGCGATGATAGCAATCTCACAGTTTTACGATCTCAAAATGGAACTCCATTGACAGGAAAAGCCACCTTATTGTTTTTCGATCGCATGTGAGCTCAGGCTTGTAATAACCCATACCGTAACCATCTACAGCGATAGAGAGAACAAAAGCGCAGACAGAACAAAGTTCAGAATTAGCAACTACTCAGATGCAATGCCTTGGGAGGCAAAGGGGGCAACTGCTGTGACTGTGATAGATCATACTGTATCATACTATTAGTTGATAGTAGTTGATAGAACAGAACCCTAGGGAAGGGTCAGTTCATAATTCGAGGAAACAGACATGGCTCACATGAAGGCACAAATTATGGAGTGTACAATGTCAGATCAAAACTCAAACATGAGATGGTCATTGGACTGGTATTACTGCCGAGTGCCAGAGACTTTGGTCAAGCCGTTCATCTCATGATGCAAAAATGCAAAATGTTGCGCATAGGCAACCTATGGGGCTACCCCGAAATCCACACCTGAATCATCTGTTCATCATTATTTTCTCATATTTTCTAATATTTTCTGGTGTTTTCTGGTGTTTTCGTTATCAACACATTTCGAAAGCATTTTACACCGCCAGGTGATTTTGCAGTTCCGGGGCACGAATACAGCGACCGTCAAAGATATGGTGGACTTGCGGAAGTGGTTTGTTCTTCAGAGACTCGGCCGTTCTGAGGAGTCCGTTTCTTTGAGGTCTGACTCACTGACACGAGCATTTCCCCCAGATCATGTTGGTGATTGTAGCGGGGTTTTTTCTGTATATTAACCAGTATATACTAGTTATTAATCTAGTTAGGAAGTGAAAAAAAAAATCTGGACCATAATCCATTGTGGCCATATTCATAAACATCCATTGTGACCATTTTACATGATTTTTGGGGGTTCTTGACACTGACATCTGCTGAACGGACTGGATAAAAACCTGAGGTATCGACAAATGCTGAGAGCGGACCTGGAGGAAATTCTTGTTGGCAAGGTGGGAACTTGGATGTGAACTCTCTGGCAAGACCACAGGAAATTTTTGAATCCACCAAAGATTTCAATGGGAGGATTTCAAATATTTCAAGAAAATTGGAAAGTGGTACTCGTGCTGATTCTTCATGATGTTGATATTTTGGATATTTTGCAAGCCATCAGCTGCCGTCGTTTGGAGGTGTCTACTTCGCAAGGCAATGCGTGACTCAGAAGCATACCTTGACATCCTTGACAGGTGTACAAGGTTGTACAAAGTTGTACAAAGATATTGTACATATTACCATGATATCCATATTACCATCATTACCATCATATTACCATCATATTACCATCATATTACCATCATATTACCATCATATTACCATCATATTACCATCATATTACCATCATATTACCATTGTACCAGCATACTCAAAGAGAATCGGACCATGCGAATGACTTTGACAAATTGAAATGAAGACTCTGCATACCAAGGCGTCCCCAAGTGAAATCATCCCTATGGACAAGCCGAAGCACACCGGCAGTGTTGCAAAACGACTCTTGGCAGTGACATTTCTAGGCACAAGCCTTGGCCATGACAATAAAAACATATAAAAACAAAGTATGAGTCAGATCAAAGTACAATAAGACCATGGCTTAAAATCTCTGACCATAAGACTTTCTTTTGTGGCTATGGCCCCACTGGCGTGCCACTGGCGTTCCACTGGCGTTCCACTGGCGTGTCCGCGTCTCTATTCCTTGGACCGTTGGACCAGATTCGCTCGAAAACTTTGCCTCAGGAGGTTCCTGGTACTACAGTGGACGTGTGAACCACAGCGTGCCTTGAAGCATCGGCGACAGCTTGAATCAAAGAGCGACAGCTTGATCTTCACTGATAGAAACTTCATGAAATTCATCAAAAAATCCCGTGAGGACAGAAAAACAACAACACACATTCAGACACACTCACACTGTGTAGCACAGCTTGCCCAGTTTGCGAATCGCAATTGTCAAAGCTCTGACTCTCTGACTCTCGATCTCGAATCGGGGAGTCACTTGGCACTTCCAAGAAGTGAAGTTTTTCAGCCAATCCCAAAGGGATGGACATGGATAGACCATATCATCCGACATCATCCGACATCATCCGACATCAAAAGTCTTGCTGTGCTACTCCGACAGGCTTACTGAGTTGGTTACTGAGCATCGCTCGGCTGGGATAGTGCAACATAGTAACATAGTGCAACGGATTGCAGCAACGCTGGTGGAAGCTGCCAGTCGTTTAGCCATCATTGGATCATATTGGATCACTGGGAGCCCTGAGTCGAGTTTCACAATCTGCCCATCTCTTTTTATTCCTTCCATTTTGATCAATTTTTTTAAAGCTTCTGCAGAAAGTGGCTAAGAGAAACTCTACCCAAATCCCTCTGTTCAAGTATTTGCCAAATTTTCTGATTTTGTCCTTTGCACACCATTTCGGATTTTGGAAGTGACGAAAATGCAACCTCTTTGAGCCCATGGCGTTTCCTTTGATCGCAGCAGCCACTCGGAAAGATCCCCTATTCCAATTCCAGCTGTACAGACAGATGGACGACATGGAACTGTGATAACTGTGATCTGTGACAGACTGTGACAGACTGTGACACCTTTGATTTCTTTGCAATTTTATTAATTTTCAAAGCTTTTTCGGAACTTTGGCAACTGAGGCTTACTTTGGCAATGTCCATGAGTTGATGGACTGCTTGCAACTCGTCATAACTCGTCATAACTCCTCCATGATCAGCGTTGGATTTGATGCTTTTCACGCTCACCTGGGCAACTCCGAGACATCCAAACTTTGAAAGGGAAGCGAGAGCGAAAAAAACGTGGAGAACTATCAAGACAAGACCATCGTAATCATCATAGGAAACACACACTTAGATTTAGATTTCTTAGATGCTTCAAGATTGCAATGAGGAGAGTTGGATATAAAAAGATGATGTGAAACTAGAAACAGACAAGCGGAGGCAAACAACTCCAAAGTTTAGAAAGGCTGAGAAACAGTTCAGCGTGGAATACGCCTTCCAAGATCCTGCAAACCTCTTCTTGTACTTGTATCTGTGTACATCTGTGTATATCTATGTATCTTGTGCTTTTGCATGTCAGGGCCTTTCGTTCTTTTCTCCCAAAACCAGTAGTTTGCAGTTCGCACAGCTGACGTTTCTAAGGAGAGATGGAGAAGATATCGAAGAAACAGATCCCAAAGACGGTTGCCGACCACTGCACGCAGCGGTCATCACAGAGCAAGAAGATGCTGTGAGATATCTTCTTCGGAAGCTTTGCCTGAGAAAGTCAGGGGTAAGGCAATAATTGGCAATAATTGGCAATAATCAAACAGAATTGATGACTTAGAACCAATGTCTTAGCACAGTGGTTGGGAGACAGCTGGTAGCTGAGTTAGCTGAGGCAAAATGCCGACTTAGAAGCACCGGGTCCTGATGGTTTGAGTCCTTTGCTCTTGGCGTGTCGATGCGATGCTGTCAGCATTGTGCGACTTCTGCTGGAGAAAGGTGCTGACCGAACAGGAGAAGGGTAGAGATTCTTTGCGTGCCTTTATTGTGTGACAAGAGAAACATCGAGAAACGGCGAAAAGAGTTGCAAGTAGGAAAATCATGAAACAAAAATCAATAAAAATCAATAAAAATCAATAAAAATCAATAAAAATCATTTTATTGTTCGATTTCTTTTGTGTTTTCCAGCTGCCCTAGCTTCGTGGAACTTCGTGGCACAGTACTCAGCTCTCAGGAGCCGAGGAGATTTGTGAGCGCCATGGCGCGAAGCGATCTCTGGGTGCTCTCAACGGTGAAGCGCCAGACCCGGGAGACCCACCGGGAGACCCGGGCAACGATGGCGCAACGAATGTCTCCGCAAGCGCCAAAGAGCCTTGCAAGGCTCCCAGTCCCAGTGGTCCTAGTGGTTCCGGTGGGCCATGGTTTGGGTCTGCAGTGGACCCAACCTTTTTTGAAGAAGAAGCAGAGCGGGATGCACTCGCTCAAATGCAAGCGCTTGAAGAAGCAGTTGAATGAGTTCCAAAATGGCTTTCAGATGCTTTCAGTTGATACAAACATTAGAAACATTTAGAAACTATGAAGCTCTTCCCCCATGCTGTGCCATGAACAAATCCATCCACATCCCACTACGTTCCTAGCCTTTCTTGTCTCCAACATCCGGCGATACAGTCGAGCTTTGCCATCCCTGTGAACATCCGAGAGGAAAAGCGCAAGAGTGTTCGAGGTTTCATGAAGCTGCCATGAGATCTAGAGAGCAAAGGAAGCAAAGGAAGCAAAGGAAGCGAAACATCTGCCATTTCGATTGCTCACATTGCTCACGTGTCAACCAACTCTGTCGAAAAAGTCGACAACTCCGCAGCTTGGTTGTTTCACTCATAAGCAGCGAAGGTGCCAGGTTCATGAAGCTACTTGGGAACTGGGTGGAACTGGCCTCATTTTCCATCATTTTCCCGACGAACATATGGAGACCCAGTCAGAACAGATGTCATGGATACAATTGGACTCAACCACAACAATCACAACAATCACAAAGCTGTATCTAGCTGTATCTAGCTTGTTTGTGCCCTGTGGCTTAGCCTGACATGGCATGGCCTGTGATTTGACGCTCTTGCCTCAGAAGCTCGCTGACCATGAGCAGACAAGCATCCGCCACCTCTCACGGATGATCAACCTTCAAGTGACCTTCAGATTTGTGGCATGGAATTGAATGAAGCAATCGAATTTTATGGGAACCAGATGAACCAGATGAACCAGAATTTGAGGCGACTTTTTTTGTTTTGTTTTTGTTTTTTCCCACGTTTCGTGGGATTCGGTGCCTCAGCTTCAGGTCGTGCTAATGCCGAAGCATTTTGGGCACCACCTTCGGGAGTTACGGCACAGCCGCAGGCAAAAAACATGTCAAAAAACATGTCCAGAATGATGTCGAAAATGATGGAAACGGCCATGAAATTGTGAGTCGCAGCGCGCCATGTCCAGGCAAGAGTCGTCTGTCTATCCTGAAAGTGTGCAGGAGCAGGGCACTCGGAAATCTCCGTTGACAAATCGGTCAACGCTCGAATCGCTAGAATTGCTAGGTTACTCTATGTTGCTCTTGATTCGTGATTGTGAATATGTTCATATATGGGTATGGGTCAAAATTAGGTACCCCAATAATTGGATGGTTAATACTAAACTAGACTAACATCCATATTTTCAATCTGCAGTTTTGATCAGTTTTGACTATGACTCAGTGCCGAAAAGTTAACCATGGGGAAATCACAGTGAGTTTTCTCACACGCCAAGGATTCGAAGGTCACTATACTGGATCCTGGAGGAACCAGATGCCAGATGGGATCTCGGAAATTCGGAAATTGAAGTTTTTGTGGAGTATTTTAGTACATATTTTGACTTGAATATTGATGACATATTGATACATATTGGTAAGATATTGGTAAGTATTGGTAAGATATTAAGATATTGATAAGTGTTGGTCAGATATTGATAAATATTGGTAAGTTTGAGTGATTTGATTGGATTCGAGGTTCTGATGTGCCCAGAGTCCTCACCGTGGGTGTAGTTGCCATCTCAATTAATTGGCCGAGATTTTTGTGCGCAGCAGCTGCAGCATGAGAGAACAGGACTGGTAGACTCAAACCATGAAAGCTGAAAGCTGACAGCTGAGGCGTGCTTCAATGTCCTGATGATCTTGCTGAGTTTAGTGAGCTTGATTTTAGAAACAAGCCCCGAGTCTGGGACTGAGGTGACACTGAGGTGACTTTTGCGTTTCGACATGTTTCGAAGATTCGTTCGATTCTCCAGCACCTTCTCCATGCTGGACTGGTCCGTTCGAGGTTCAAGAAGACGACCTCTGAGGCCACCATTTCACCCGAGCCATGATGGGTCTGGCAGGTGAATAGCCATGCTATTTGTTCCTGTATGACACATGTGGAGCAACCAACGAAAAATCATGGTTTTTTGGCATGTAAACCATCTAAACATATCTAAACCATAGAAAAGTGATGAAGATATGATCTGCAAGGATCTGAACATGATAACATTCGTTGAATTCCGATGAGAGGAATATGATGATTATGATGGAACTGATGACTTGAACTCCGTCGATTCCAGGACATGTGGCAGACCATCGAAATCCTCACCACAGGAGGGACCTATCAGAGTCTATCAAAAATCTCTATCAAAATCTGGGTATGGGTCAATACCTATAGATACATTTTTAGTGGGATGAACATCCATTTACCAGCTATTTTGGGGTTCACTAGGTACCAGGGTTTTGACCCATCCCCATCTCAGTATCTTTATGCATATCTTAGATGATCATAGATGTGATGACTCAATATGACCATGAAGATGTGCAGGCTGTTTCACTGTGGAGTACCTCATGAGACTTTGGGTACCCTTCCTGATCTTCCTCTTCCTGTGTTTCCACATGCAACACCAGGAAGTCGCCGTAAATCGCTGAGGTTTGTGATGTTTATGGATCGTCTGCTGTGGATTGGTTTTTCAAGCCATGATCTCAGTACCCAGTGCTTCGCAGAAATCAGTCTCTCTCATGGAGATCTCTCCATTTGAGAGCCATTGAGGCCGTTGAATGTTTGTGACCTTTTAGTTCCAGCCTCAAACTGCCAGAAAAATTGGGAGAAACTGGAGGAAACTGTATCACAACTGCAACGAACAGGATATTTGGTCTCGAATCATGGGATATGCGGCAAGACATACGGGACATACGTGTCTAAGTTGGAAGTTTGAGGACCTTTGAGGACCTTGAGGACCCAGGGAGGACCCAGGGCGAGTAAATTTCAAGACCTGGTGCTGAGGCGATTATTCCTGTCTATGCAGAATTCGTCGTTGGGAACTGAGTGGTGCAGTGGTAGCAGATCTCAATAGATCTCACGGCTCCAGATTTGCCGATTCTGCAGGTGAGACAATGGGATCTTGAATTCCTACGCGTCCTACGGGCTGGGTGCACAACTGCCTTGCTTTCAAAGTCCAAACTACTTCGAAATTTGTCGAAACATGATGTATCAAAGCAAAACGTCACAACACTTGAGGTTTCTTTGAATCTCAACATTAAAAGCACGTTTTTCTATTGAAATCTATGATATCCATGGGATCCATGGGAACCTATTGCCATTTGATCATCAATTAGTCACTGAGGTGGTCCGCCTATTCAAGATAGGTCGCTACTCCGAGGGCCAAAAGACTCAGAAATTTCTGCCATTTTTCCCCTTAACGCAGAACATCTCTGGCAGATCTGCCGCATTTCTTGAGGCGTTCGGGTGATGAACGCGGCACTGTTTAACAGTCTGTCAGCCTCTCAGTTCAGAAACGCAGTTGGAGTCAGCATCAACTCCTCTGTGATGATGATTTAGCCAGGTCAGCGTTGTACATATTGGTCTTTTTGTTCGTGATTGGTTTGAAACTCAGTGAGTTATGCCAGTTATGTCACAGAAACGTGTCAGTTATATGTGAGTTATGTGTATATGTCAGTTATTGCGTTAGCTAGCTGTGTTAGCTGTGTTCATGTCCAATCCCGTTCCTAGCGTGCCATAGATTTCAGTCTTTTCCGCTCACAGGCTCGATCATATTTGCATCTATTATCTACTTCACTGAAAAGTTGTCATGTCAGAAGCTGAGTCCGTTTTGGTCAAAGAGAATGAACGGATCCATGAGAGAAACTGATGCATTCGCATCAAAGATTCGGAGTTCAGCGAATGAAGATCCCTCTTCAGATTGCATGGCAGGTCCTGACTTCAGCAGCATGAACCTCACCCAGCCAAGTCCCCGGAAGTCCCCGGAAGTCCCCGGAAGTCCCCGAAAGTCCTGAAAGATTTGAGATTTTTGTGGCCAGTGCTGTGTTTCGTTGTGGTGTTTCGTGGAATTTCAGGTTCCAAGGCTACAATGATGAGTGCGTTGCCACTACCCAGGGCATTTCGGAGACTTACGGCACTTGCTGCCCATGCCCTAGCTGCCATAAATGGAGCCATAGAGCCATAAATGGGGTTTCCATACACGGGGGTCCCCCTAAATCATCCATTTTTCATAGGATTTTCCACTATAAACCATCCAGCTATTGGGGATCCTCCATGTATGGAAACACCCAAATCTGTTGCGGTAGATGTCGCGGTAGATGTTGCCATATGTCGAGGTATTTTCATGTGTGACATCCCCGATGGCCTGTCGGACTTCCCCCTTTGTCGGCCATGGCTAGAGGACACCGGGCTGATTCAATGGGCGCAGCGATTGGTGACTTCTCTGCCGATTTTTGCCAGGACTCCACCATCACCTTCGGGCGACGAATGGCTGTGGAATGGAAGGCGCCCTTTCCGATTTCTGGATGATTTCTGGGAACATTTCTGGATTTGTTGTTTTTCTTGTGTTTCTTTCTGTTTTTGTTGAAGCTGCTCTTGAAATTTACGGAACACTGAGATCAATTTCCCTGCAGTTTCTGGTGCCAGCTGGCGCCATTTTCCAAGGTGGAGGCACTAAATGATGCTGAAATCGACTCAGTGCTAACGGGAATGTCCTAGTCTCAGTTCGACGAAGGAAGGAACCCGAGGAACCCCAACTTTCGGATATCAAAGTCATCTCTGTGAAGGAAGATATTTCTCAAAATGTTAACAGTGTTGAGATTCCGACCATCAGCAACCCAGCAAGCCCGTCCATTTGATGTCGAGGTGGTGGGCAGCTGTTTCAACCTCAGTTTTTCGCAACGGCCATGGCAGATGAGTTGGGTGCTGTGATTATCACCATCCGGCATAAGGTCACCATGACCACGGTTGGATATGGTGCGGGCTGCATGGGCTGTGCAATCCGAATGTGTTGACATCGTTTTTGAACCAAACTTCGCTTTGCTAAATTTACACTGTTCATAGAAAACTGCAATTCAAATCAGTTAGTCATAGAGTCATACCTTATTTGGATGATTTTTGTCTTTTTATCAGTTTCATGTGCGTCACCACTTGCAGGTGATATTGTGCCGAAGCACTGGTCTTCAGTGGTGGTAGCTGGATTTGCTATGGTGACTGGCGTGAGAAGCTCAAGCATTCGCTTTAGCAGTGAGCTTTTCTGAACTGTGTAGTGAACATGCCTTCTACATGCTCCTACAGGTGGTCCATCGGTTTCCTCAGTTTCCTCATGGCACATTGCAATCATTGTATTTTTCCACCAACGCAGACTTTTCCTTTGTCTCCTCAGTTTCCTCTGACGGGTGCATTCAAGAATATTCTGCCGAAGTATGAGGATGATTCAAGTCTGGTTGGTGGTTTGGAACATTTTTCATTTTTCCATATATTGGGAATAATCATCCCAACTGACGAACTCATATTTTTCAGAGGGGTAGGTTAACCACCAACCAGAAGTGTAGGAGGACTGGAAACTACAACACGATGGCCTTGAAGAATCGCTGAGATCTTGATCATCGCGATGCCCTTTGCTATTGTTGGCACCAAATTTAGTGAAGCAGCAACCTCAGATGTCAGATATGTCAGAACATACAGAGCTATCTTTCTGCTGGTTGAGAATCTTTTTTGAGAATCTGTGGAGAATCTGAGGCAGCTGGCGATTGTCCTCCACTGAGACATGGATGACATGGGCTGTTGCAGTTTCCATGTCATCCTTTGACATCGGCCATGGGGTCACCATACCACATGATGCTTTTGTCGGATCCACATTTTCTGATTTCCTTGGTGCTTCAACGGCCTTTTTTCCATGCTTAAACAACCATTCTGAGGTTTTGAGTATGAATCAGAAGATGAAGGCATCTCATTGGCTCTTCATGGTCGAAGCAGGGAATTTCTTGGAGATGGATTGCTTAGAGATGCGTATCTGACAGAAGTTCATGCCGACAGGTTTCCTTCTTTGGTCGTATCCACTTTCATCCGCTTTACATCCTATAATATCCTATATGAAAATGAGTGTAACATAGTGACATAGTATGACATAGTGCAGGGGGGGAAGTGAACAACGATGATATATCATTGAAAAAGCTTGTAGCTTTTACCCTCAAGAGCAACCAACCGAGCTCCCAAATCCGATAGGATTTGGGAGCTAGCAAAGGGGGATCACCCCGGTGAAGTACTGGAATTTTCCATGTTCCAGGTATGTCGGGGTACATGCCTCAGTCACTAGCAACCTTGTAGCACTCCTGAAGAAAACAAGAGTGTCAGAGTGCCTCAGAGTGATTATTATATGATATAATATGTATATATATATATATATGTATATTATTCTTATTGTCATTTTTTTTTAAAACTATTTTCAGTATTACGATTATTATGATTAAATTATTATCTCGCTCTACTATTGTACATCTACTTTCGTCCACTTCCGCTCTCATCCGCTCTCACGGATCTGCCAGACTTTGCAAAGCAGCTGCTGACCCAGCCCACCAGTGCCATAAGCGAGGAGCCAGGGTCCCAGGGGTCTTAGTCCAGGACATTTTCGCAACGCCAATGGGTTGAGGATCAACAAACGGATCAACCCATCAACCTCTGAGGATGAAGATTACACCAGACGTCAGTGCATCGACGGAGCCAGCACCAGAGACGCATGGAAACCCAGGAACCCCAGGAAGCCCAGGAACCCCAGGAAGGGAAGTGGAAATAAGTGGAACTCAGCCTGAGCGAAGCAGCGAAACATTTGCAAGTGAGCGGACTTCAAGGTTTGGGAATATCAAGAACAACTCAGAACAACTTACATCACGACATCACGATATACGTCAAGATATGCATGAAGATATTCGGCAAGCCCAAGGACCATTAAGGACTCAACCAATCCATTTCGATTTTTTGATTTTCAGGGGACCCTGTTGCACATTCAGGGCCGTGTTGCTTGAAAAGTTGCGGTTGCAAGTGGACGAAGCCTTAGCTGTAAAGCTAGCGCCTCAGAGCGGCTTCCCACATTTACAGCTTTGGTCGGGGTTTTGCAATCGTTTCTGCCATGTTTTTTCCATGGTTTCTGCAGTCGTTTCTAGTTTCTGCGGTATTTGCAGGTTCCGCAGTGACTTCATTGATTTTTGCTGATTTTTGTACCTTCCCAGACTTTCCCGTGGTTCTTTTGTCGCTTCTTTGGCTGCTGTTTGTCGAACTTGGTTTTCGAAGCCAGGAAAGAGATCCTGCAGCTGCAGGTGCTTCGTATGGGCCTCAACATCAAAAAAACTCCGAGATGCTCAGATGCCAAAATGCCAAACGCCACCGTGTTTCTTTTAAGAGATAAAATGAGATAAAATGAGATAAACAAAAACGCAACATGGCTGACATCTCTTTAGATGTTGTGGAAGAGTTATCTCAGTCTCAAATTGATTGCTTCGTATTGATCACTGATTTGGCTTCAGCATGCTTCAGCTCATGCTGGCTCAAAGGCGACAACCTCTGGACGTCCGTGGAACACTCCTTGGCGCGACTGGCCTTTGAGGCCGGTTTCTACATGTGATTAACCAGATGACCAGGTGGATTGTGAATGATGATATCAAAGAATATGAGGAAATTATTCACCATTGTTTGTATCATAACATTTACTGTTTCATTTACACTTTCATTCTGAAAATGATCCTATCGACGGATCGTTTTCAAGCACGCTTGTTATCCCTTCGTTCTTACAATCTTCAGGAATCTTCTTCTAGTCCATGCGTTTTCTTCTCTTGTGTTTGCCACTGTGCCCGTTTTCCGGTGTATACCTTGTCCCAGTCACACACGCATGCCGCGCATGCCCTTCAATATCCTTCAATGTTTTCTTTGAACATCTCTGTGATTGGTTTTCATTTGACTATTTTGACTCGCTATAGAAACTATTCCTGATCCAGAAATTCTGATCCCTCAGAGACTCTGTGAGTTGTTTCGACATGTTTCGACATGTTTCGACCAGGGTTGCATTAGCTTGAACGCCCACATGGTCGATGGTCGGACACTCGGAGTCGCTCGAGTCGCTTGAGCTGCCACTGTCACCATGGCGAGTGGAGCCATGGTTGCCACGGTGGCCACGGTGGCTTGAGCCGAGGCCCTTGGTTCAATCGCAGAGTCACAAAGAAAGCCAAGGCCGAAGGGCTGGCGGAAGGATTCACACATCTTGTGAGGTAACGAATCGGTGAAAAAAACGAGATATCCAGATCCTGAGAAGCATAGAGGAGCATAGTGTGACACATAGCTACAAGAGGCTACAAGAGGCTACAAGAGGCTACAAGCTAATCAAGCAGTATTGATCCTGGGTTTTCCTTGTGCCAGTCTCTGTTTTCCAAATGTGGCTCGAAAGTCTTTCGTTGCAAAAAACTGAGACCACTGTGGAGAACGCCGTAGCACGGAAGTCTCTGGGCTTCATTCGAAGAGAGTGGTGCATCCGTCGCTGGAGACCTAGTCCAAATCATCCATACCCTCTGGTAAACATACAAAAAACGATGGAAAGATCCACCATGCTATTAATGGGTAAATCCATGTAAATCCACTATTATCACTATTTCGACTGGGCCACTTTCTATGTCGCTATGTTGGTTTACCAGAGGGTATCATCCATGACTGAAAAACACCCAACTGTGATCAACCCCGGAGCATTTGAGCACCGAGGCACGGCGATTGATATCACCTCATCTTGGATCTTTGAAAGCACGGTCCTGTTCCTCATTGTTGGCAACTTGGAAGGGCTATGGCACCGGGTATGGCGGGTATGGGCACATTGGGCACTAGACTTGAAATATCTTCAAATATCTTGAAAAATGCAAAGATACAACAGATGATTAGGCTCTCCCCTTCTGCCTCTTATCTACCCATTTAGATAAACGGAGTGTCAAGACAGAGAAAGCTAGGAGAAATAGGGCTGCTAGGGTTGCTATGGCATACGCAGCAATAGCTTTTTCATAGTTGATAACTTGTGACAACCTCCAAACAGCTTCTGTCCACATGCGGTCTCTCCCTTACCCCGAGGTCGCAAACAGCTTTGCACTGGCAGTGCAGAACTTTTACTACGACCAGGAAGATTGCAAATAGATTACACAGTTTCTGATTTACAATCTTTCCAACTAAGATTCTTGAGTTCCCAAGCTTGTTTTGCAAAATTTTGCAATTTGATTTTCATCTTCCTTGTCAAACTTGAAATCTTCGGATTGGTGTCAGGAAAACCACTGGGGCAACGTGCTGATGAGAGAGACAGAGATCGTAACCTGGTGGCACAGCTTGTTGGTGGATCCCAATGTCCTCTGGAAGTGGAAGTGGGAGGTAAGCTGAGGATAGCTGAGGTATGTGCAGTGAACCTGTTGTACCTACCTACCTGCCTACCTACCCAGCCACCCTTTGAAGGATTTTTGTTTTTGGCAAGGTCTTTACACTCTTCTTCACCTTGGAGTGTGCCATAAAGGTGCAGGGCACAGTGGCACAGTGGCACAGTGGCTCAGCAGTTCAAACTAGTTCTTAAGTACAGTTGACTGTAGCAAGACAAGCTCAGCTCTTCAGTTCAGATGTCAGCTGTTCAGTTTTTTTTGTCACTATCCTATCCCAATCTATCCCAATCTATCCCAATCTATCCCAGAGTCTCCCAAAAACCATCCAATTCTATTCCCATCCCATTTATCCCATATATCCCATGCCATCCTCGCAGCTGAAAAACCTGAAAAACCTGAGATTGTGGCCTATGGCTTTGTGGGTCATCCATCAGCCTACATTCGAGATCCATGGAACTGGATCGATTTTCTGGTTGTGGTCTGGCGCTCGTTGCATGGAAACACCAAAACTGTTGCCACAAGTTGTGACAGAACTCGATGTGGTGCCATAAATGTACAGTTTGTATATCATTAAATATCTGTTAAATATCTGGAAATTCATGTAGATATTGATGAATGAGTATAAAATAGTATAAATTCATAAGAGAGATGGCAGATGTTGGATATTTTTGGATCTTGAGGATGTGGACGTTCCGAGGTGGTGGGTCTTCTAGACGCGATGCAGTTTGAGGCGCTCTCTTTTCTGAAGCCTGTGTGAAGCTCAGAGCAAAATGTGTTTGACATGGTCACCACAAAGTGGGGGTAGAGATGTTTTTTGGGTATGGGTAGCACATATATATATATATAGCACGAATTTTTATCCATGTTGAAGCCATAAAAACAGACACAGCCTGTAGAGTCTATGTCGACACCAGAGTCTTGAAATGGGTATGGGTCAATACCTATAGATACATTTTTAGTGGGATGAACATCCATTTACCAGCTATTTTGGGGTTCATTAGGTACCAGGGTTTTGACCCATCCCCAAATGTATTTTCTGGCCAAAAACCAGGCACGCGTGCTTCGACCACTGCGATCTTTAACCGCAGTGTTGGAGTCTTGGTACTTTGGAGAAACGGCCAAAAATCTGAGCACTGCATTGAAAACCCTCTGGTAAACATACAAAAAGCTATTGAAAATGACCATAGAAATAGTGGATTTTCCCATTAAAAATGGTGGATCTTTCCATAGTTATGTTAGTTCACCAGAGGGTACTCAAAACATCTCAAAACGACAATCCAAAAACGACAATCCAACGGGGAATCCAGGCCCGGAATTCGCAATCTTTTCCACACCATCATCCTGTCGCTTCCGGGCCTAAAGGACTGAAAACAGGTGGAAACATGGTAGAAACCCCTGGCTTCCGGTAATTTTTCGTTTGACCCAACCCATTGATATAAAGCAGACACTTTGTGAAGTGAATATAACTGAATGAACAGTGAGAAGATTCAGGGCACTTGGGACAGATTGAAACAGACAGTTTGAAAGTGAACCATGGAAGCGAAAAGGATGTGGTGCTGCTTGCAATCTTTCTTCTCATTATGTTTGGCGTGCTTGGGCCAGATGCTGAGAGCAGTGCCATTGTACCGATATTTGGATATTTGGATATTTTGGATATCCACACATCACTGTCTGAAGAGTTCAATCATGGTTGTCATTGACGAGTTGTTGAGTTGGGGAGTTGAGGCTGCATTTTTGGAGCGGCATCCTACACCGTTCTTGCAGACTCACAGAGCAGCATGGACCTTAGATATTCCCACAGTGGAAAGGTTGGTGCTGGGTGACTCGAACTCTAGTGTCGTTCAGCGGTTGAACATAACATATGCCAATATAGTGATATTGCATATATACACACGCGTATATATATATATATATATTATACAGATATTATATTATATATATTATATATCTATTATTACATATATGATATATATGATAGATGATGCATTATATATATATTATCTATATACATATTATATATATATTAAATTTCACGAGCTCCTGGGATTTGTGATTTTTAGGGAATATTGGATATCAAGGTCAAGATGCAATATTTGGTGCAGTGTACGCGCACAAGGGTGGCACCAAAAAACTTAAGCGTCATGGTCATGGTTTGCACGGGTTTGCACTGGATCAGCCTTCCATAGATGGAATTGGTCCAATTAATCGTTCAGAAAAAATGAAACGGTCGGAAACGGTCGGAAACGGTCGGAAACAAAACTTGTCCAACCC
>Ga0126342_10001502_pt1 | contig 33036 bp, 35 predicted proteins | sample Cyp1metagenome_FD_92528 | JGI IMG/M metagenome (GOLD analysis project Ga0126342, IMG submission 92528) | Coral microbial communities from Lord Howe Island, Old Settlement Bay, Australia - Cyphastrea 1 metagenome | ecosystem: Host-associated > Invertebrates > Cnidaria > Coral ...
AATCACCTTTCAGTCCATCAGTGGCTTCGCTCTGCCATCCGTGATTCACAACAACCAACCTCTCCTATAGGTTTCCTATTTTTGAAACTTCCGCCACCGCCTTGTGCGGTACTACTGGTATATGTATTCTATCTAGGATATACAGTCCATTATACGCCTCTATATGTCATTTAATTTAAGTGTTTTTTACATTAACATATAATATCGGCCAATCTCCTGGTTACCGCCTATGTCTTGGCACCTTAGAGACCTGGAAGACTCGCAGGAGCAATGCCGCGGTGGTGATCTCGCAGAGTATGTCTGAAGCACTCAGATCACTCAGTGGAAAGGAGAGAAATGGGACGATAAGGTAATATCAATTGGATATCCTGAATTGGACGTGTATTGAATCTTCAATACATGTATATATATATATATATAAAGGTATACTGTATGATACTGTGTATATATATACAGTATATATATATATATATATATTCTATGTATGTGTATTCAATGAAAGATAGAACTCTTCAGCTAATGGACATTCTCAACTCTGTTTGAGGTGAAGTGTTTGGAACCCATGGATGCCCAGTCCTATGAGTTCTGGGTGGCCAAGGCAATAGATATTTTGTGTTTGTGACATGGATCCTGAAAGCAAAACCTGGAGGAGTCAGAGTCCAAAGAACGATGTTCTTGCGCGAGCGCATGAGGATTGCAGCTCTTTGTGTCGATAGTGTCATGACAATTGACACGCACTTCTTGGGTCTCGCTGTGTTGATAACCACTCAGACTTGGGATAAATACCACAATACAAGTCCAGTAGCTCAGCAGCTGCATGAGATGTTTTGGGTTGCAAACCCAGCAAGATGCATGGGTCCTAAATACATACAGTATCCCATCAATACAGTATATTAATCTGATGAACAGACAAGCAAACCAACAATTACATAGGCGGATAGTATGCACCGATAGAAGTATTTATATAATCTTAGATTTATATATATATATAATTATAATATATACATGCATTTATACATAAAGCATATATCTGTATGTATTTTTGATTATATATATATAAATATGATATACACGCATAAATAAAAATATTATAGTTGCAATAGCAATCCTGGAACACCCTGTTCGCCAGGTCATGCAGCACACCCTGTCCGCCATCGCTTACTGTCACTCCAAAGCTGTCATCCACAAGGCGCGCAGTTGGGAGTTTCGGCCCTTCCACTTTTCCACCAAATATTTGGTAGACATTGGTAGACCATCATAGAGCTCTATGATTTTTGTTGCTGGATTAGCCCATGAATCACCAAGTTTTCCACGAGATGAAGGACAGTGCGCAGCAAATCGCATATTCAAAGCTAACAGTGTGATTCTTTGAATTCAAAAGTGCAGCCCGAGTTCCGTAGCCAAGGACTTGGGCAATGTGGTGATTCGCCGATACACGAATTACATCTGTAAATTGAGATTGGTAACATCTGGTGAGGGTTGAATGACCTAATGTTACTCTCTTGCTGGTTTCAATCACATGTGCTATGTTCAAGCTGTGAGGTTTAGCCTGATTGGCCGATTCAACCGAGAATTGATGATCATTCTTCCTTTTCGATGACTTAACAATCGCCAGACCCCACGAGCACCACTGCAGGACCTTAAGCCTGAGAACGTAATGCTCTCCACAACCCGGGACCGTTGGTGTGTGAATGGATGTGATGTGAGTTCTTGTTTCTGCCAAACTGGCTGGCGGAATATGTATGCAGAATTATGCAGAGATGATGCATCAAGCGAATATTGTTGGCAAGATATGATGTAAATCGATGTAACATGTGCTAATGGCTGTCTTTGGAATGATCAGCCAGATTCTATCACTGCTTGTTGGCGCTGATGCCAAGATTGTTCGACCGGCACGGACCAGCTGCCCGAGAGGACACCCCGGTGGCGCAAATGCACGTTGCTGCTTGGATGCATGCTTGCGGGGAGACAACGGTGATTTGGATGCTGTCACTGAAACTTTTCTCTTGGATCCACACTTATGACTCCTATCAGTAGAGTGCTGGTTGAAGCCATGAATCAGATTTACCAGTCATGGCATTTTGTGGCGCTTTCCCAAAAGTATCCGCTGAGTGCGAAGAACGTCAGATAAGTCAGGTCGTGGTGGACTTTGGTTTGGCAGAGGCAAGGATGATGGTGCCGAGGAAAGACACTGGATCAAAGCACTATCAAATTTCGGAAAAGAGCTACAGGATCGGATCCCGCGGGTGGATCGATACAGCTTAACGCTGGCATCCTGCTAGAATTGATCCACTGAAAGAAACCTGACATTGGACATTATTGGACCATTTTGGATCCTGGACAAGCCGTTGTCAGTGAAGCCGGCAATGAGAAGATTTCAGCCATGCGGCAACAGGTCTTTGCTAGATCCACTGACCGGAGTGATGTCGTGCCACAACCTGAGCAAAGATGCGCAAAGTAGGTATCTGCCAGCCACACTACTGGCGGAACTTAGTCCTTGGTTCAGGTGTTGGTTGGCTGATAGTCGATGCAGGAGGATTTGAAATCCGAGAAATCAAAGCAGAAGGTTGGATAAGAATTGGATAAGATTGATATTGGCATGAAGTTTGATGCTCAATGACTCAATGTACTCATCCCAGCACTGAGTTGCCAGTTGCTTTGATGGGCCTGGCTTTACGGACCAAGGTCGGGAACTCCACCGTACATGGCACCGGAGGCTGGGGTGCAATCAAGTTGAATCGTCTATACGTAGATGTGAATATGTAGATAGACGCACATAGATAGGTGGACAAAGGTAGATACCGATATAGCGATAAATAGCGATAAACAGCGATAGATAACGATAGATAGAGATAGATAGAGATAGATAGGGATAGATAGGGATATGGATATGCATGTGGAAATGTGTGTGGGCTCCATATCTCTCCCACAGTCGACATTTGGCCACTTTGCCCCCTTGATTCTTCGATTTGGTGGAGCCAGGTTTGGCAAGGAAATTTCAGCAAGAGTTGCGATGTGTGGTTTGGGACCCCAGCTTTGCAATGGTATCCGATTGGGAGGGCAGAGGCGGGATCGCCCAGGATACCCCGAAGAGAAGGCTGGTTGGTGGCAATGCAATTAGTATCAATTATATAGTTATATACTCTTGCCCAGAGGTGCGACAAAAAAGAAGCAGTGCTGAAAAACGATATCATGTTGGAATACTAAGAAGTCAGGAATCCTAACATCCGCAAAGAGTCAACGATCCATCGCTACCGTCAGAAAGCTTCAGTCGCAGAACCAACACTGTGGAACATGCCCCAAAGTTCCCGTGAGATCAAGGAGACTCTTTCAATCTCTTTAAAACGGTGATTAGATCAACATCCATAAAAACGAATCAACATGAAAAAACAACGGATCCCCTTTCGACATATTTTTTTTGGGGCATTGCTGACCACCTTTCCTGAGGTCCGCTGGTTGTATGCTCTTTTTCCTCCTCTCTGGGCGTCTTCCTTTTGTGGCGGCTACGGTCAAGGATACTGATCACCTGCTTTGCAACATACCATAATATTATCATACCATATGAATCCATATGAGACATTCAATCCTTCCGAATGTTTGTGCGTTCGTGCGATCAAATGGACTAGATGTATCAGCAGTACATAATCTATAGTGATCTATAGTATAGTGTATGCATATTCCCAATTGCCGCGCATCAACAGTGGTAATGAATAGTATATTGATGCATTTGGCGTGTTGGTAGCTTCGAAGAAAACTAATTAAGCTGTTGCACAGTGAACCTAGAAAGTGGTGAGAGGGAACTTGATGAATTAGGACATGTAAGCAACCAAAAAAGACCCGAAAGTGCCAATCCAGTCCTATTTTTATTGTTTGGGTGAGTTTTAGTAATAGGGAGAAGAGATTACAACCTAAACAACTGCTGCAACGTCGTGGCCAAGAATCATCAAAATTCAGACGTGTGCATCAAAGGTGGACATCACAAAACATAACTTGCCAATCACAAAGGTTGAAGTGCTTCAGATTGTTTCACACTTTGCAGCTTTTGCTATTTCCGTGATTCCAAACAAAATTTCATCTGGGTTCACCACGTCATCACGGTGTCGAAGTCCCTAGGAGTTTCCGAAAGCGCTTCGGCAAGAGCCAGATTGGGCAGCGATCTGAGCCGACCTGGGTTTCAAAGATCGAGTTTCCATTTGATGCTTGGATAATTGGACTATTGTCCAAATTGTGACAAACAAATGCAATTCAACTCCCCGAACTGGAGTTACTCTTAAAATGATCTCTTGGCACTATCCAAAAAGGTGCTTTGTTTGGTTGACGGTTTGAGGTACTTTAATTTAAGATTTCAAGATATCGTTAAATGTCCATCCCTCCTCGAATTTTCCAGAGGGATGGCTCATTTTCGGCAACCAGAAAATTTTCCCTCACATCAGCTTGTTGTGGATAGCCATCATGACATATACTATCCCAATTATCCCATGACAATCATGATATATATATATTGATATATATATATACATATTGATATATACTATTCCTATACCATTAATACATTATTAATACCAGAATATATACCACAATTAATACCATGGTTTCCTATTGTGAAGCCCTTTTGCCATGTTGCGATGAGTCAGGCCGCGATGGGAGGAGCGACTCATGAAGCACAGCAGATTTGTAGGCGAGGCGGCTACCTTTTTCTGTGGTTTTTTGTAGGGAATCCCAAGTTTTGGATGATTTGTATAGGGTTAATACATGTTAATACGGGTTAATGGAATTTAATGGATTCCAGAGTTGCTAATTCAACCAAAGATGTGAGTTTGTGAAGTGGCTGAGTGTTCAGCAGATTGGTTCAGGACATATTCCACCGCTTTGTTCAACAGTTTGAGGACGTCTCTTGAATTACTGTAGTCAACACATTCTATTGGTCTGAATCCATTGTCTCTTCATACGGCAACTCACAGAGGCAGATGCTTCAAAAAAAGGAGCACCAACGGCCAACCGCACAGAGCTGCCTGAAGGATAGGTGCCGCGTGCGCGAAAGGAAAGGAAGGGGCTGAGGAGAATGTACGGGCTGTCAATTCAACATATCAAAATGGTGTCTGGATTGTAAGTGATTGTAACTGGAGATGAATGAAAATCATTGCAGCATTTGAATAACTGGGCTGCTACAGTCCCGGCACAACCACATCCCTGGTCAGGTGGTTTGTACAAATGGGTCTTGCAGGTCACAGCTGGAGCCTGAATAGAAACCATCGTGGGTTTCACCGTGGGACTTTGCCGGTGTAACAAAATCAAATGGTCCTGCCAAATGAGAGAATGCTCAAGGGAAAACTTGGATAGTGCAAAAGAGCCATCATCATGAGCAGAATGTTTGGAAGGGTCTGGAATCAGCACTTGCAACAATGGATGGATCGATCACCCAATACTGCACATGCATGAACAAATTATCCAAAACCCACAAACGAAGTCCACATAGAAAAGCCTCAAATCTCAGCGGCCGAGGCAACCCAGCAGGTGTACTAAATGACGATCAGCTTCGCAGCTTGTTGGCCGCATGGACCCTCAGCAGGGTCAACGTGCTTCACTGGCGACAAACGCAGTGATTAAGGGTTTAAGCTTCAGGATCTTAGGGTCTTAGTGTTCAGCGTTTTAGCGCTTTAAGGCTACTTATAGTCATAGTTGTAAAGTTTCAGGTTTCAGGTTTATTGCTTCGGAATTTAAAAATAGTGGGTTTGCGAAGGAATTTCAGCACAGGAAAGGAACAACGATTGTGTTTCTGCAACTATTTGGGCAAATGTTTGGCATTTGTTGTCAAACCATTTACACTACTATTTTACACTGAACTGTATTCCTAGGTCCTAGATGGTCCTAGTTTGCTCAGGTGTTTTAGAGGTGAACCTCTAGCGCACATGTTTGCTGGTCCCTGACCACTTGAATCATGGTCCGTTCAGCGGGGCAGCGACCCAGGTTGGCCAAAGATCGGAGTTTGAAAAGTTTGTGACTCGCTTCGCTGGGACCCCGGGACCCCGCTGCCGCTGATGCGGGGAGATAACCCAACCTGGCAATTGACCATTGACCGGACAAATGGTCAACCGACCCATCCGATCCATCCCAGACAAAAACGATAAGAAAGGTCCCTGGGTCCAAAGGTAGACATCCAATGGTCCAAAGCTTCTTGATTATTGATCCTGAGGTTGCAACGCAACTGGATGCAAGTCAGCAGACAAAGGTTAATGAGGTCCCCGGGGTCGCTGGATTTCTTCACTTGGATGTTTGGCTGCCCTGGGATTCAAAGCATCTCGAAGATGAGTAGAAAACATGAATGCATGCCAGACAATCGACTTGAACTTCCGTTAGAAACATATAATATAATTAATATGGTTATGTATTCTCCATGTTCCATGCATCATTCCAATCTATCAGACCATATCTGACTCCATTTCTGTGTTCCATGTTGACTCATCCGGATGGCAGGCCTTCAAAGCCTTTGACGCAGATGGAGATGGACATCTTTCGGCCGAAGAGCTCAGGCGGCAGCACCCCTTTACATTATATCTTTTTCTGTGGGAGGATGATGATCAATGGAAAAATATGAAAGATTGATCTAAGTACTTTGTAGCAACTTGTAGCATACATACTTAGTAATGACTTTGGCCACTAGATAGCTTTTTGTCTCCTTCTTTGCTGCTTTTTCATGCTTTTTCTAGAGATTTGCATACAACAAACACTTTCGTCCATTTGTTGTTCGTTTGCCCACAGGGAGCCATTGGCTGTAGCATTTCGCATGAGACTGACATACATCTCTAAGTGTCCCGAGCCAATATCAATTTATATCACAGTTTGATCATGAGAGAGGTGGGAAAGGAAGCAAAGCATGAGATTGCATGGTGTAAGTTTGTTCGCGCGAACATGTTCGCACGAGGCATGCCTTTAGGATCCTTTAGGCAGGTCATATCTTCGACCCAGATGAGTCAGATTTCTCCACACCTCGCACCTCGCTGGATCATTGAACTGCCTGGCTTTGCTGGCGACAGCTTGTGTTGCCATGGAAACTCTGGAGAAGTTCTGTGATGTTCTGATTCATCGTCGTCGGTTGCTGAACAGAATTTGGATTCATTGGATTAATTGAATTAATTCGGGCTCAGGGTACCCTCCTAGAAAGAGAAGTAAAGACTGAAGTAAGAGAAGTCAGCGGTTTGATGAAGGCCTGTGCTACAGCCAAGGTTTGTGTTGGGCTTTTGGCTCATCCTTGGAATTTGTTGTGGCCCATTTGCTTTGAGATTGGTGGACCACTGCAAGCTCCTTGGCCGTGCGTCAAGAGGTGTGGTCAACGAGTTGCGGGTACTGTCATGGTATCACATTGGACAGTGGGTTGAATTTAAAGACATGTCACTGACAAACAGGTAGAGAGCGGTTGTTTACAGTAGTACTTAGCTGCTGCTTTTGTTTTATTCCTCTTGAGTGTCAGTCCTGACTGTCACCCTGGAATGGAACCAACCGTTTGATTCCGTTGTTTGCTTGCCTACTGGCCTGCTGAACTCTGTCAAAGAACTACACACTTCAGATTCTTTGCGCAACTTTGGAGCCGCGCACTCCGCTTTAGTGTTCCGTGACGCCTCTAAATCCTCTAATCAATCAGAGGTTTACCTTTGAGCCTGTGAAGGGCACACAAACTTATGATGCTCGGCTGTCGATTGGGTTTGTCATGGTATTTTGACTTCTGAACATCAAGATCGAAGAATCGCGACATTCAAAAGTCGTTAGTTTCAAACGACACACTTTTTCCTTACTCGGTTTCACTTTTTTTTTGGTTGGATGCTTCCAATCCAACTCAACACCTCTTTGGAAGCTCTGGGCGCCTAGGATGCTCAATTGGCCTTTGAACGAGAGTTTCCTGACAATGTGAATCAGGCGCCTAGGGATGGACCACGAAAATAGATTAAGTATATGATTGATTAAATGATTTAAATTCTGACCGACCGATTTAGACCGTCATGTTAGGATTATAATTTAATTAGAAAGGATTGATTATGGATTGTATAGTGTATAAATATATATTATGTATACAGTATACACATTATACGATGATATGAATTATTACCGTTCCTGAGTTTTTGAGATAGTATTATATGATATTATATGATTCATAATTCATATAATCAATTACATCATTCATATGATTCTAATATATTATTAATGGGTATGTGAGAGTTCAGACATGGTCAGTCCTTAATAACACCAGGACGTGGAGTTGATTTTGATCAGCTGCCACAGCTGCAAATCCATCGCCAACGAGAGCTTTGCTTCAACGGCCGTTCAGCAGTTGCTCAGCGACCAGGGGCGACCAGGGGCACCAGGGCACCGGCAGCGGATGCTCCAACTGCCTAGGGGAAGATGTAATTATCAGTATACATACATATACGATTATATACGTATACCGTATATCATTATATGATTAATATAATATGCAATTAATCCATAATAAATTAGAAAAAAAATATAATATTGAATATATAAGGAATATTAAATATTACTCAATGATCATCAGACATTTGCGTTTTTCCACGAGGACATGATGTGGGCAAATCTCCCTGGCTCTGCAGGTTACGCGCAGTTTGTACATCCTTAGCCGCGTCTCATCCTGGTGTTCTCCACAACTGGACGGATCACTTGCAGCTCGATGTGGGTCTCTTTGAAGTGGGAAGCCTCTGTGATAGCATACAAAATGATGTTTATTTACATACTAATTATATCAGACTATATCTATAATATACGAACACATTCCATGTTTTGCATGTAATTACATGTATTTATTGCAATCGGCAAGTTACAGTGTCTTGTGTTCTCATCTCCCTAACACAAGATGCTATAGACCCATCAGGTGGAAATAGCTTAGAGACCCAACAACCATCACCTTTACCTTGGTCAGGCAATTCCTTGAGTCTTCACCCGGACGTCTTGGGGTTCCAAGCCCTTTCCTTGCGAAATCCAATCAGACGATGCTCTTTCAACTTTCCTGGACTGTGGGGCCCAGACAGCGTGAAGTCATTGGAATGTGACTTGGGAAATTTGGGAATGGGATGCGAACCAGCTGAAGACTGTTGGGGTGAGTTGCGTTGCAGGTGACGCTGAACTTGTTGACATTTCCTTGTGACCATCCAGAAGGAAAGACGGAAACCCCTAGGAGACTTTTTTGACCCTCATACACAGTGTTTTGATCATTGCTCGTTTGATTCTCAAAGCTTTATCTCCAAAAGCAGATCTGAAAAGGTATACATACCCGGGCAAAATAGGGCAACATGTTGCTATTTGAGTGCTAGTTCCTAGTTGTTGAATGTGTCTGTTCTGGATCATTCAACCATGACCAACTCTCACGGGAAAACTTGCTCCAAGTCGAAGTGGGAAGCAAGGGAAGTGTTACCATTCCACTGGAACACCATCCAAAGCTTGCGGATGTTCCATGATTTTCCATGATTTTCCACTTTCGCTTACTGTAAATCATCCAGAAATGATCAAATATCATTCACCCATATTCATCACAGTTTATTCACCATCAACACCAGACCAACATTATCATTTTATTACCAGCCGCTTAACATTCAAACATATTCAAACCCTTCGTTGTGTGTTTTCCCATCCAGGCTGGACCAGATTCGCAAGACGGTCAAGGAGCTCCGAGCAGAAGCGGGCAGCAACGGCAGCGACCATTCCATCAGCCTGACAGGGCAACTGGCACTGTTTACGGATACGCTGACCTCCACCAGGCGCAACAGTGGAACTGTTATGAACTGTTGATATTTGTTGTTGTGGATTGAGGTGAGATCCCTTAAGTACAAAAAGATGGAAGGTAAAGAGAGCTTGATCAACAATTAGTTTAGCACCTTTGACACCCACGAGCTCAAGTTGAATGTATGGCACGATGTAGGATAACACCAGTACTATGGCCACCCGCTGTTGACATTGCCACCACATCAAGGAAGGTATCATAAGGTATCGGATTGTAGTGTGCAGTCAACTGCCATCAGGCACGACATCGAAAAAAAGGATCTCGTCGTGATGCCTTTCGCCTTATTGGTGCTGGCCGCGCGAGTTGGCTCTCTTCGCTTGATGCTGATCCCCATTTGTTTCACGGTGTGAGACAAGTGAGTTTTTTTGGCATTTTGGTTTAGCATGTTTAGCCCGACTCAGTCAATCAGCTTGACCGCAGAATCAGGTTGTTTGATTTTGAGTCTATCCTCTGCTCTTGGACTGTTCCTACCCTTCGCTGTCTTCGTTGTGGATATCTCACCACTGGCACCAAGCACCATGGTTTTTCTGGGAGACTTGGCAGCCTTGGCACGATGGCATCGGCATGGCCAAGGGCCAAGAGTTCACCACAAACTTACAATGCTTAGAATTTATATTATATCATGATATATCATGATATATTATGATATATTATGATATTGTAATATGTAAGTAGTATTAAGTAGTTACAAGTAAATAGACTAATTAAACTAAATCTTCAAGAAATCTCAGTGAGGCCTGTAAGGTAGCAGATGGTTTCTTCACCCTAGGATACACTCCCTGTTTGTTTCGGGGTCATGCCCTCCACATGAGTACCATATTATATAATTTGATGATGTTGTCTGGAATGTACTGTAAATATCCAAATGGTTGTTGAACTAGGAACAGTTGTGAGCCCGCTATATTTTTTGAAATGCACGTGTTTGTATCAAAAAATGCGATGAAAGACTTTGCAGCACAATTTCTTCATTGATGACGGGATTGGACTCATGAATCATAGTCTGTCTCCAAATGAACAACGTTTGAGAAGGAGATCTGAGACCGAAGCTCGAAGGTCGATTGAAAAAAGGACGCCAGAGACTGACAATATTTCATCTAATCTAAACTCCACATACAATCAGACATAGCAGTTTTGTTCCATTGCCTGTTTGTTGTATCATAGGATTCGTACCACTTCTTTGCCTTTGCCTTCTTCGGGGCAAGCCACCCAGTCAATGTATGTTGCATGACGAGGAATTGCTCTAGCCATTGATTACTCGCTCTTTATGTTGACACGATACATGGAGGAGGTGCAATCTGGTGCTTCCACAGAGATGTCATTGAAATCCATGATGAGACAGAGCGGGCACGTGGTGATGATCAGTGCTTCAGTTTTGATCATTTGCTACGTGTCTCGGATGAAAGACAGTCGGCAGAAACAACATGGTCCAGGTATGAGTTACTTGTGAAATACCTATCCTTGGGGATTACCATTATATAATTGTATATTGTATAATAACTGCGGTCAACCTACAGTAATACCAAGATGGAAAAATCTGAAGGCCCAAAACATTGGAAGAACCGAACGTATCCATAAGTTCTGAGGTGGGTGTTCTATTCTATCCCAGTGGCGGCATCGCCACCATTGGCCTGGGAGCATCACTGACCGTCTTCCTGTGTGCAGCGACGAACTTGATGCTGACGCCCAGCCTGATCTCTACATTTCCAGGCAGTCAGTTGGTATCAGTTAGTCAGTTGATGCAGCCAGAAATCCACTGGCTTAGACACGCAAGTGGAAGGGCTGTTCCTCTCCAAGATGGTTTACGCAGACTTAGCGACTGGTGACAGTTACGGATGGTCACGGTATGCCACGGTATTGGAATTTGGAGGAAGACCGTGAAACATCATGACAATGACATCAGTATTTTTCAAGCTTTTCAAGCTTATTATATAGGCCCGGCAAATCCCAAAAATTGGAAAGAATGCCCTGGCAGGTTTCTTTGGTGCTGAAAGCGCTCGAAGCAGAATCGAGCGCCGAGCAGGTCGCAGGTGTGGAAGAATCAGTTGTTGCTCTGGAGGCTGTTGGCAGCGGATTGCTCATGTTGTGACAAAGCAGCCGCTGGGTGATGCTTTCAGCATGATTCAGCGGTGTTTTTTTGTGTGTTTGCGAATCATCAAACCCGTTTCAATGGATTTCATATGGATTTCATATGGATTTCATAGGTCCTGCAATTCTATGATTTCTATGATCTACACGATCCTTTCAACAGGTCACGACATGGGGTAGATCCACTGAGGCCTGGCGTGATCCTGATCCCCATCGCTTGTTTAGCCTTTCTGCTGCCAGCCTGTGCTGTTTTGATGCACTACCACGAGAGCTTTGCCAATACCTTGACCTTCCCTGCAAAATCGGACACCAGTTTGGCTTATCATCAACTGATCAGTGAGTTTCCAGCTGGGAAGCTGAGTCCTCAGTATGTCTTGATTCCAGCGGGTCCGAACAACGCCACCGCTGCCTGATTGCTTGAATTCATTTGTACAGTACAGTTTTCATAGTTTTCTCAATTTTTCTTGCCATTTCTGTGACTTCATGTTGTGGTTGCAAGATGCTAAAGCAAGAAATCACAAAACACTTTGAACATCTTTGAACAAATTGTGTGAAGAGATGTGAAGAGCTGAAATTACCAAGGTTCGAAGTGATGAGTACTTCAATTTCAGTTGCGACATCGCAAACGCGCTCTTGCAAGAGCTATCAGTTCCTAGTCTTTGTGATGTCTTTCTTCACCAAGTTATTTGAAATTATTCGAAGTCATTTGCATTTTATTTTTTTCCCCAGTGTCAGATCTTTTCAGGGGAGGTTGGCACACCGAAGGTAGAACCCTTTCATCTCAAAGCCACGGATTTTCTGTCACCTGCTTTGCTTCCTGTCCCAGTACCTTCGTTGGGTGCTTCGGGTAGCTCAGCCGATGGCGAATTGAAGTGTTTGCGTTGGAATTCTACAGCCAAAGATGCTCGGAAGCTTGGCGGTTTAATCTGCTGGACGAGTGAAAGACAGACTGGGTTTCAGCATGTTTCAGTGACATGAAGATGATGAATTCAGATTGGAGGGACATCACCATCATAGCCATATGGATGTTTCCTAAAATAGAGGTAACCGCAAATCATCCATTCATAGGATTTTCCACTACAAACCATCCGCAAATTGGGGATACCGGGATACCATCATTTTATGGAAACCTCCAACAGAGCCCAGATTTTGACAGGTCGATCCCCACCAGGCATCCTTTTGGTCCCATTACTGCAGAAGTCTTGTTGAGCTTACCTGGAGATGTCGGTGAGTCGTACCGGGAGCAGTGGAACAAGCTGGTCAGCCTCCTGGCACTGATTACATGCGGTTATCCACAAGATGGATGTGGTGTGAAGTGTAATGTTTGGACAGTTAGGCTAGTCAGTAAATTGAAGTATCATGATGTTTCGGATGGTGAGCGATAGTCTTTCTGGTTTGGTGAACATACAAAGCATGCCACGCTGTTTATCAGCGATCGTTGCTTGCATTGGGCGACTGATCTTGATCCTACACAAGTTCCACTATTTGTGTCAGGATGTCATGAACATGTCCATGCAGGTTTTGCTGGAAAGGTAGGTGCAAACAATGAAATGGAATGACACGGAGAGCATTGGATAACAACCATATAAGATAATATATACGTATATATATATACATATATTACTATATATTATTATATATATATATATATATTATATTATATTATTATATATATTATATTATATTATTATATATTGATTATATAAAATGCTGTAACAACATGTATATCGTAACAACTAAGGCTACAAGACCGGAGAGCATTCCTCACTCTTGATGCTGACAGTTGCTTGGAGAAATATGGAGCTTTTGTTTTCCCGAAGATGTGCCAAGCATTGCCAAGCCAAGTACCCGGGATATATTTTTGACAGACTGAGGAAATATTGTAAGACGTTGGTTTATGTTGGTTGAGAGAATCTGAAAGAGGTGCCGTGACCAGGACCTGTGGCTGTCAAACTGTCAAGTCGCAAAACATGAATGGTACATAGGATGTAATTAGTACGAGATAGTAGATCTGTAGATCAATCGAGAATGCAACTCTCTTGATTTCACAATCATGTTATACTCTTTGGACGGTGGCATTTTCCCATGTCACTATCAGGTTCCATTTGATCCTTTCAGTGACACTTTGTGGCCGTTTGTCATCGCTGCACGGAATGCCATCGCCAAAGCGACGGGCAACCGAACAGCAGACGCTCATGTCCTGGGCAAAGACATTGTGACAGCGGCTTGGCAAAGCTACTTGTGGGTGATATTGGGTGTATCAAATATGGGGTATATCGGTATATATCACCTATACAGCATGGGACCCCAAATATACATTGACATAATAAATACATCTTCATAGCCACCATTGGGGTAAGACCAGACCTAGCATACCTAGCATTGTACTTGTTAACTTCCAAGGATTGGGACAACTCACTGATGGGCACGTGTTTCAGGGCGTGAGGGATACGGAAGAACGAAGGACATCCAAGGACTAGATGACAGAATCAAAATCAGCAGAAACACGATGGGTGCCCATGAGATGAGGAGCAGAATGCATAGCTATGCACGGTCTATGTATATATATATTATATATATATATATATATATATATTTACTTTTTTTTAACATAGGCACAATCCATCCCATGGTGAATATGGTGAGCTTGGACAAAGTTTGAATCTCTAAGACATGCACGCACTAAGATTTTCCGGCAAGCTGGATTTCGATCCCCATGGCTTGATGAATGTCCCTTGATGTTGCCTAATGTTTGAACCTTTGATGTAGGGCACTATGGGTCATTGGACATGGTGTTTTTTCTCCCATTTTGTCTCTGAATGCTGTGACCCCCGTTCTTTGATTGCCTAGACCGTTGATGATGCACAATCCAACGTCATGTTGTTTGGCACGCTCACGGTGGTTTTTGACATCGTGCAAGTGACCTATGGACGCCTGCCATACATCGTCTCAGGGACGGTTATAGCAGTTTTCTCACTGATAGCCTATGCATTCAAAGCGGCTCTGGCCCCGGTCAAAATGCTTGTAACAGCTGCTTCGCTCAACGCTTAGTCAAATTTTGCTCGGCTTTCATGAGGCTCACAAACTTAAGATACTTTAGTTTCTCCATCCATTGAGAGTCCAAGGGTGAATCAGAGCAATTTGCACTATGATTTGTTTCAGTCCAGGTTCCTCTCTACGATCAACTGAGGTGGTGGTGCCCTTAGCTGCTGTCTTTGGCATCGCTGTGTGGGTCTATCAATTTGGTGCTCTGGATTGGCTCCCTGGAGGCCCAGGAAACAATCCATTCACCAGTCCTCCAGGGGGTGGCTTCTATTGGGCTGCACCCGTGTTCACCTGCACCATCATCATCGGCCTGGCCCTGGACTATGATGTCTTCCTTTTTGCCAGAGTCATTGAGCTCCGCAAAAAGGGCTACAGCAGCTGATCCGAAAAAGTGGCCACAGAGATTGTCTTCTTTTTATAATTATTCTGGTTCAAGTCTGCAGCTCCCACAAACACCACTTCCAAGTGCTTTGATCTGCCTAAGGAGTAACATGATTTAGTTTTGAACAGATCAAGATCAATTCATGCAGATGCTTGAACACCAAGGTTTGAAGGACTACAGTCTTGGTTGGCGGTTCTCACCATGTTTGTTGTTTTTGGCATTTGGTGGGTCAGGTGGCCAACATCCCTGGTTTCAGGCAATCCTGCTGCAGTCCGAGGAGGTTTGACATTGACAGGTCCCACCATCACTGCAGCCGGACTCATCATGGCAATTGCCTTTGGAGGTCTTCTTCTCAGCGACTTGGAAGACTTGGACTGAGCTTCCCTGTGACCTCTGCAGATTTGGAGGGCACATGAGGGCACATAGTAAGAGAATGTAAGAGATTTAGGCGATGATTTAGGCTATTTTAGGCTCAAGGCTTTCAGGAACGAATGGAACGAATGAGGCTTGGACCCACTGGGGGAATTCCCGACCCACCGAGGCGATGTGCCCAGCAACAACCAGATTGGCTTTGTCATGGCATTCGGAGTTTTGATGGATGCTGGGCGAAATGGCGATGGCATCACAACATCATCACATTGATATACATTGATATACATATAGATTGCAAATTGCAAAATCGTTCGAGTAGCAATGATTGATAAAGACATATGAGAGTACACACTAGGTCAGTAGGTAGGAGCTTGTTGGCTGTCTCTTAGTTGAGCTGAAGCCCACGCAGCGGAGGACACCTTTGTGATTCGCACATGTTTGGTTCCATCAGTCCTGACACTGGCAGCGTCTTTGAACTATTGGCCACAGCGAATGCCAGAGCCAGGCAGGGCGACATCAGAACGCTGGTATTTTGACAGCTCAAAATGCCACAACGCCACAACCGATTGGTGCGTCCCAGCATTTTGAAATGGACTGGTGTCAGATGGTGTCAGAACACTAGTCCGAAGAAGGTTGAATCACGATCCAAGTCTCAATTGATGTTGGAATGGTTGCCGATTGTCCAGCTTCTCCAACTTTTCAACATCCCCACCAAAGTGGTGTGGCTGTGGCATTAAACTTATCTTGTTTTAGCTTATCTTGTGGTTTTGCTGATATGATATGATAGAGCCGTTGATGCGCCAGAAATCAATATAATTATGTATATATATATGCTGTGTGAACTAACAAACAATTGATGAACTTACTTCAAATCCAGAACTGTTTTGTATTGGGAAACACTTCCTTGGAACAAAGTCAAAACTTGCATTAGGATTAAAAGGATGTTGTCTAGTCCTTTGGTGATTGGTAAACGAGGCATGAGTCATATTTTGATTGTAGGCATAGGATGGCATAGGTATTGCATGGTATTGCATGGTATTGCTAGGTTGATCACGCTTGCACCAAGCCGGCTTTGCCGTCTGCAGGGCCTTTGGAGGTGGAAATGCTACAGCACGACTGCGAGCCTGATGAGCCTTTCAGCCGATGACGCAAAAAGATGTGGCCCGAAAGTTCAGTGGCCTGACTTCTTAGATTACCATGCGATTCAGCAATGACGTTAGGTTCGTATGTTCGGTAAGGGGTCACCCCAGTTGAAGTTGGCGGACTTAATGCGTGTGGTGACTCCCAGCTACTAGTGTGGCACATGATTTTCAACAATGTGATTTCCTCGCAAGATAAATTTTATAATATATATAATAACATATACTGTATATATATTATCTGTAATAATATAATATAATATATATATATATAATATATAATATAATATATATATAGTGTCATGATCTATTGTAATCACAGTTTTCTGACAATCCTCTCTTGTTTGGATTGAAAGCCTGTTGGTAACGTGGATGATAATCGCCAGGTTCGGTCTCATCAGCATGTTGTGGCCCAAACCGAAGCGCTAAGTCACCCCTTGGCATCCCCTGGGCATCCAGCAGGGTTCCTCCGCGCATGCTGTCCATTCTTGGCCCCCGCTTGGCTCGGATGGAGACCTTTCGCTGGGCTGAGAAGGCACGGTCCCCTGCGAAGCAAAATGTAAATGGGCGGCTGGCAGAACTGGCACAAGATCTGTGGTCGGAAGTTGAGGCAGCACGGAAATGGGCCTTGGTGTTGGATGCTCCTTCTTTGTCGTCCAGCACTGCCTTGTTGACTGCAGGATTTCGCGCTCAGCAGATTGTGGTGCCCAATGATAGTGATGCTGTTTTCCCCAACAACAGCTCAAGTAAGGCACTGGTGATGAAGGGCCTCAGTTTGAATCAGTTCCTGAAACAAAATCAGGCAGGCCGAGGGGCGGCAAGGGACCAGAAGGTCCAGAAGTACGGACCTTTCAGCTGCGTCTATTGCGACTTCACCCAATGCCTGGATGGAAGCTGGAAGCCATCCCAGGAGTTGGAAGATCCCACACTATCACTTCAGTCGCCTTCAGAATCACAATATGCCAGTCCTTTGGAAGAGTCTTGGATGTCTTGGTACTGAATTCGACTGATATAATTGATTATACTTGTATATATATATATATACATACATAATTTACATTAATTTATATAATAAATTGTACATGTTACATTACTGTATATTTTCTCGTGGGATTCCTGGAAACGTGTTATTGTATTTGTTGACCGCTTTATTTGTCTCCATTTGATTTTGGCTTGATCATTCTTGATCTATATTGGTTTACGGCCGAGGACCTGCAAAGCCTCTTTCACGGAGAGCATTTGGACGAGGATGGTGCCCTTTTAGCCGTGACCTTAGCCCATCTGCGATCTCCTCAACGGATTCCTGTCACCGGTGCCGGTGGCGATCAATGGCAACGGCTGCGGTTGTTGCTGGGTACCTTGGCGCAGCAACGTGGCTTGTGCGGAGTTCCTGTGGAACGTTTGGAGTTGAAGGGCGTGGCGACAGAGTTTTGGATCATCGGGATGCCAGGCTCTAAGAGATTGGGGAAGGCATTGAGAAAGCAACTGGAACGTGTTCGTGGGACGGGATACAAGTGATCGAATGATTTGATTCCAAACTCCATTTTGGCTAACGAGATGGATTGCCGATGATTGCCGTCAGCGGCCAATCATGTTCACGAAGGAATGCCGGACGGATGCTCCTTCCATGGATGTACATGGCCAAGCAGACTCAACGAATCTCGTTGGAAGAAGGAGATTTATTGGAGCGAGGTGATTCCGAAAATCACAGAATCCCCGTGTTTGCTTGACGCCGTACACTTCTTGCTTGGATGATTGGAGGATGTAATATCCACAATGTTGGTACTGTAGTTTGTGAAGTGGAGAGAAAGCTGGCAGAGGGTGCCAAAGCAGATGCTGCAGCCGCTGGATGGTCTTGGCTTACGCGAAGGAACAGCGCGATTTGTGTTTGCTTTGGCGCGGTCTTACATTTTAGTATGCATTCACTGTGAGCCAAAGATTGCTGTTCAAAGGCAACATTTCAGCTTGGATGCAATGGTAATCGCTGTAATTACTGTAACACCGTAATTACTGTAATCACTGTAAAAAAGAAGGCTTCATTCACCACACCACAATGCTCCTGGCATCATCAACAAGATTCAAGTTGAAGCCGTAATCCCTGAAAAGCGAGAGCACCTAAAATTTAATTCAATAATCTATGAAGATCCATTTATATATGTTATATAATATTTAGGTATTCATAGGTATTCCATGGAAATTACATCCATAATTGCATCATCCATTCATTTGTACTGTGGCAACTTCAATGCCAACGGCAACCACTGGTGACCAGGCAAGGCTTGATGCAATTCGGTGCTCACGCTGAGCAGGCGGAGCAGGTCCATCAGTCGTCAGGGGGAAGCTGTTTGTGTCCACAAAAGGCCGCTTTTTTGGGGGATCTGACTCACAATATTATACACTAACATCTTTTATGGGGTGATTTATAGGAAGGACGACACTCTTGTCATGTAATTGAATTTTGTAAAGTGGTTGTGATGTTGTGAAGATAACCTCCTGGTGCTTAGCAGGGAATGGGATCGAATGGGATCGAATGGGATGGAATGGGATGGAATGGGGTGATTGTTAGTAGATGTAGTTATTATGAGTCAGCAAGACCAAGGGATCTACCCTCTGGTAAACTAACATAACTATGGAAAATCACCATTTTTAATGGGAAAATCCACTATAAATGGTCATTTTCAATAGCTACGTTAAATTACCAGAGGGTAAAGGGTGAATCGGCATGTTAGGTGGTGAACGAACTGGACGTTGGCAGAACTGGCCAAGTCGTAGCCCAAGATGCGGGAAAGCCTTCCGAATCCAGTGATGCTTGCTGTGTTCCTAGTGATCGTTTGTTTATTAATGATATATATATATATTAATGATTGGCGCGCGGCTTTGAAATCAGAGTTGTTTTCGGATTTTGATAGCTGCTAACCCGAAGATCCAACAGCCTTTCCGGACGGATCATCACGTTAATTTGTGTTGCAGGTAAAGATACATGACCAAATGTGCACAAAAGCAATGAGAGATCGATTCCAAGAAGATTTGTTCTGCGAACCTCCGACTTGACTAGTCTTTTATCACCTACAATCCCATAGTCTTTGAGAGCGATCCAGAACCCATCGAGTGGAGCGGAAAAAAAGATGAAAAAAGTGAGGTCTCTTATACAGAGTTCCTTGCTGGAGTGATCAATTTGCGATGCAAAACGCCAGAGGACTGGGACTTTGATCAGCCGAAAATTGCTGCGCCAGCTGTTGGCAGATCTGGTTGTGGCAGGAACAAGACCGACTTTTATGGATTGCATGGGCACAGTTTCGTCCTGACATCAATGGACTGGTTGGGTGGCCTCAGATGTTGCGTTGCGCAGGGGGAAAAAAAATCACTAGTGATGAAGCTTGATGAGACATGACGAGACACTTGGGGCTGAAAACAAAAATGTAAGACTTCTACATGATGTTGCTCACTGCGTACTATATGTTTCAAGATCAAGGATCCTATGCTGATATGTATCAGAGAAACGACTCTCTGAGGTCAAGGTGCAAGACATCCAAAACGCATTGGCAACCCGGGGCATGACCGCCAGATGCTCAGTCGGCATTCACTATTCACTTGCAAACATCTTTAGAAGTGCAGAATGGTTCCAGGTCCGCAGTAATGAGGAGTCACTAATGGTGCCGCATAATGTGAAGGGTCCTGGTGCAAGTCAGCAACAGACCACACTGGATCTGATTGGCACTTTCCAAAGATTTTGATTCCCCCTAGGCCCTGTGGAAGATGGGGATTGGTTCACCAAGCCGCAATCATTGAGGTCGCAGACATGCCAGATGGCTTCCTTGCAGCACTCACCAAGGACGGGGTGAGATCCAGATTGCGTCCCATCAAGACTATCGACGGTCATGATTGTCATGATGCTTTAGTATGCTTTAGTTGGGAAGCTCCAAATATCTCCAAATCATTCAATACCTTTGTTTTGCTTTGTGTTTGTGGAGGGCATAGGGAAATGATGAGAAATGTCAACTCAAGGGATCACCTTGATGACCGCTTCACTATCGAAAGACCACCGTTTGGCCCTGTTCGAACACAGGCCCCTGTTTGGCCACGTTGCAAGATCGGACATGGCTGTTGGTGACTTGTTGTGAGATATCTTTCATTCAGTGCTCAAGTACTGTAAGTACTGTGTGGGTTTGAGTCACAGTCTGTGACGGCTTCCGCTAGACTTCCGTTGACATAGATGACATAGCACCATGACAGCTTTTCAAGGACCACACGCAGTACATTTCATTCAATTCGTCGGATGCTTGGACAGTGGTTGCGCCACTCCGAGCGGTGGAGTGTGGGTCTGCGAATGGCAGTGGCATAGTGACAGGTTTGTGTTGGACAGTTCCGCTATTTGAGGTTTAAATCACTGCTCTTTGATGGCGGTCAGATGGCAGGGGTCCCAGAACTGCCTTTTGGTTACAGGATCCCCGCTAAAGTTGGTGAGACAACAGAGGCTGCATGTCGTTTGAATACCATATTCCTTCAGCTTTTCGCTCTGGAGAATAAGATGCTGTTTGGATTTGTTTGCATGGCGAAGTCACCACCTGGTCACTACCTGGCTTTTGGCACCCTTCTGTGGCTAAGCTTCTTCAAAGTGAACATTCCGATCGGCCTCTCAAAGCTGTTTTGGCTTGCAGCTGCTCTTAGTTACGGAGGCCAAGGTGACAACACTATCCTAACAGCACAGAAGTTCAGAATTCCTGGAACAGTCCATGATGAAAGAGGGTGAACACAGGCACTGGTAATTAAGTCTGCCTCAAGCATGAATGGAAGTCTTGGCCAAGATAGGGTTTCTACTTCTGATGCTGCCACCTGGTACCAACCTTTTTTGGGGTAATGTAATACTCATGAAGGTTGCTTTCCAGGAGATATCAGGAGCATTCATTAATTGGCTATAATTGGCTGGTGCTTATGGGTGCACGCGATTCAAAGCTTGGTTCACGTGCGGGATCACCGCCACCAGACACTCTTACTAGTACCATTTTCCATGTTCATTCGATCTCGGTTACTTGAGTGTTGCTATGTGTTGCTTCAGATCTTGTTTGTACTTTTTGGGATGTTTGATGATGTTTGCATGTTTCTCTGGTGCTCAGGCTGGCCTGTGAAACACATTTGGGAGAGATATCCGTCCAGAGTTTTGGTCCAGAGAATGGACCAGTGGTGATTGCTATTCATGGCATCTTGGGTGAAGCGAGCAGGTTTTGCAGGACCTTTGCATCTACCAGCCACTTAGAATTTAGGGTGCTTTGCTGGACCCTACCATTATAAGACCATACTATTACTTACTATTGGTCGAAGGAAGTTTAGAAGTCAAACTTCCGACAATATGGACAGATGGAAAAGCAGAGGCGGGAAGAGTCAGAGAACAAGAGAGAAGAGAAAGGCAGAAGAAAGAAGATCCAGGTCCTGGTTACTATGCGATATTAAGGTATATTAAGAAAATAAGTTCGGATATTATTGCGTAATTATATTTTGATTTACCGTGGTGTGTACTTTGTTCGGTGTTTCTCTTGTTCGGGTGTTGTATAGCATGGTCCAGGTATGTCATCAGCTGTCCTGCGCGAATGGGATGTCTGTGCTGAAGCTTGCGCGGAAGCGGGTTTTCGGGTCTTGCTGCCCAATTTTCATTCCAATCCAAGAACAGCTCCTGGTCTTGGTCTCGGAGTTGGGGAAGAAGATGTGATGAAGATTCTGGTGACTGCAATTTCAGCACACAGCAAAGACCCGGTGATTTTGATGGGAAAAAGTTGGGGAGGTGCTGTTGCAGCGAAATTTGCGCAAAGACACTCAGACATGGTGAGACAACTGGTGCTAATTTGCCCAGCACTAGCAAGTGCAGCTGTTGCCAAGGCCACTTTCCAGCTGAAACATGCTGATACAGTACCACAATCGTCTATAGGGGCCATCAAACGGATACGCGCGGAAATGATAGAGTAAAGCTGCTCCAATCATTATGAAATAGTACAAATGATTTTCTGATCTTGTTGGCCACTTTCACTATTGGGTCAGAGTTGAATCTTTTTGATGCCTTTTTGCAAACCGCAATTAATCGTGCATTTACACAAATCTCAATGAAATGCAGGACTTGTGCATGCCTTTGCTTCTGATGTGGGCCAAAGACGACTTGATCACATGGTTTTCGGGCACAAAGGTCTACCAAGAAAACTGCCCAAAGCTAACATTGCACGTTGCTGAACGTGGAGGTCATGCGATTTTGCCGCATTATCTGCAGCCCCTCTTGGGCTTTGTTGAGAAATAGAAATTCCGCCAAGGAGATACTTTCACCAACTCGTCAGAATACACTGAATACACCCTTCAAAGATCAAGGGCGTGTTTGGTGGGTGCGACCACAGAAACTGTCGCAGGAGGTGAAACGCGGCGGTCGGAAAAAGATGGGCGAGTGTTGCTTCAAAAGGCTCACGCACAATTATGATATGGCTATCTATCAGTCAAATTGGCAACAGCCCAAAATGGGTTCTTATGTAATGTTTATGTCTCAAATATATTCAAATATCCCGAAATTAGACAAATTTGGTGTGTTCATTGGTATACCGCTGAGGCTTCGGCTGAAGAGAGGGGCCGAGGGGCCAAATTCATGCGGTGGGATGGGGGTGGCAACACATTTCCGCTGATGTCCAGAGATTACAGCACTTACCACTGTCGAACTGAACTTTCGATGTGAATGGCATAGGGAGGATACTGGGGAAGCTGTCCTGTCGTGTGTTTGGCATTGAAGACATTAAAGATGATGGTAGGTGAGGAAGATGGTACTGAATTGGAATTTCCTGACATGTCGGTGCAGTGTTGTGATATTGTCCACTATTTTCCCTCCACAAGTCCCAGAGTCATCTTCCATGAGATACAAATAGTTTTGAAAGTATCACAGATTTTGATGCCTTTACAGCTGTCGGTGGCTAAAAACCTTTGGCAGGTGGATTATGCAAGCTGTGCGATGAGCTTTGATGCTATTGCGAGGGGAGAAGGAAGTGATCTTTCGGAGAAGGTTTCACTGACATGCTTTGCGAACGCCGTTCCCCACTCCAAAGGTAAAGTTGGCGGATTCTGATTCTATATATATTATACATTGATGTAATACATCTTCATCAGTGTGCTCACTGGACAAAGGAAAGGACGTTTGGAGATCCCGAGAATCGTCCGCATGTTTGGAAGCACTTCTAGCTTCCGTTGGCTTTGTAGCTGCAACGACATCATCTAGGTGATTCTAGGTGCATCAGGACATATCAGGACACTAATGCAATCCAGCATTCTTACACACCTTCCTTCGCCCCTTGCGCTTCCGCAATACCTTTGTGAAGAGTCTGACCCACATAGTGAGCGCTTTCAGTTTGGGTTTTGCCCCCAGAGATGTTCCCAGACTGAGGTTTGACGTGTACCTACTGGAGTTCCAACATGTTCCAACATCCTCCAACCGTTCATTGAAATGCTTCAGACGGATTCAACTGATTCAAGCGTTGATTACTTTGGATCCATTTTTTGGGAGCCAAACTCAATTGCTCTGTGGCTAATGAGTCGCGTACAGTTAGTGTAGCCCAGCTGGCGAAGTTCGTGAAACTTCGCAGTGCGCGGGCCCTGCGCCGTTTCACCCCGGATTTAAGGCCCAGGAAATCCAGCAGCGACCTCAAGGTGACCCCTATGATGACCTCTGGATATCGGGGAGCTACCATGAATTTGTTGAGGATCTTTACGAGCAGCCTTTCAATGCGAATCGAACCCTTAATATCGCTTGTTCACTCTCTGCATTTTACTACTATATTCTGAATTTCCAGGATTGTCCCATAGCTATTCAACTGACCTTCTTTGAGCCAGCTTCGTCCGCATCAGACTTGAGCACAGCAGGTGGTTCTGCAGCCGCTGCCGGCAGGACAAACCAGAATGGCGGGGTTAAAGAACAAAGCACACTCTCAACATCAATAAAGACGAGGAAAAGTATGTCAATGGAAGGACTTGAAGAGCTGGATGCAGAGCATTGAGCGCGTTTTGGCAGTTCACAAGAAATGCCTAGGGAATCCTAGTGATCTAGTTATCTAGTCCATCCTCTTTGATCTCGCTTTTCTCATAGATATTGAACGGCAGTGCCAAAGAAACTGGGCAGTTGAGCCATGACGCAATGGCAATGCGCAATGCCTGGATGCGTTGCATACAACTCTGCAGGCAACTTGGCGTCCTTTCCTGTCATAGTTTATGTCAATCTATGATAATTTGATACAATTTGTGTATATATATATATGTGAATTTCCTTGACATTATTTCCTGTACCTTTTTGTAACACTGCACGATATTTGTGAGTCCTTGTACATTCCCAGCCGCAAGCAGATCGGCCAGCCATGGCCAGCTCATCTGACTGGAATTGTTTGTGAAAGCCAAATTATGAGATTCGCTATGGTTCGCTTCTTCCAACAGTTGATTTGCATCAGGCATAAGACTCATAGCTGAAGACGAGCAGGTGGGGATATTCTGGTATTGGCTCTCTTCTCAGAGTAGTACTCCCATTGAAGCTCGCCCTAGTAGCAATGCTGGCTGAATGATGCATGAGTTTGTCAGTTAGGACTTGTCATGACAATCCAATGATTGCAGCTTGTGGAATGAGATGAGATGATATGATAGAACTACAGACAGCCAGTAAATGCCAGCAAAGGAGCTAAACTATTCAAGCATTGCCCCATTGTCAACCGTGTGATTGTGTAATGAGCAGTGCCTCAAACCTATCTAAAACATTCCAAAACAATCATTTTGGATGTCTATTGTTGATATATAATATTGTTGATATACGGGGAATCATACAATACACTTCCATAGTGAAGGGGCATGCTCACCTTCCTCAGCCAGAACCAGGAGATTGAACATACCTCCGACGTCCCAAGCGAACTTCATAGTTCGAAGGTTGGAAGGGCTGTAGTTCCGAAAAATGTGTATCCATGAATTATCCAATTATCCATTTGTATCCAACCTAAAGGGGTTGGCTACTTTAGAAAACAAGTGTGCTGGACTCTGGACTGTTGCAAATCTCTACTGCTATGCATTGACAATCCCGGGGGAAAGAAAAAGGGGGATAGCTTTTTCTCTTAGGGTGGGCTATAGGTCAGAAATGACAAGGTGTTTCAAGTTGATTTGGAATGGCTGATGATGAAGCACAGAACAACGGACTAATTGCAGTAGTGAGTTCCTTTGACTGTAGATCCTTTGTTGGTTCTCTATGGTTCTCTTGCATTTTGTATCGTGTTATAATGATAGGTTGTACCAGAGTTGTACCACCTTTCACACAGAAAGCATCGCTTAAGCTCAGCTTGGCCCAAAATATCTTTTCGGAATCAAGTGTGGTGGTTATGGGATTGGCTCAAAATCAATATACTGCCAGAAAATTGAGTAGGTACCTTGGTGCACTTTTGAGCCATGCTGACACGTTGAGAGACAGGTTCCCATGATGCCGTGGGTCATTGCGAAGGCCAGCCCCCGTACAGAACCGATTGCTTTTCAATGCTTCAAGACATGAGCAGGAAAGATTTATATAGATTCTATCTCCAGCGTGAAATACTCCCACCGGTTGTCAGCCTTCTCAGCTTCCAGGACCAAATAGACCCAAATAGGATCTCAAAGTGTCCAACGCTAAAAGCCAACGCTAGACCTGCAGAATGCATATTGCGATTTTGTGAGCCAATCTCTAAAAGCCCCACATTTCTGCTCGGGTGAATTTCATGGAATTTCCACTTCCATTGGGCCCCATGCGAGCCATGCAAGGAAGGAGATGCCGCAGCAAATTTGCGAAACAGTCCGCTATCCGACAGGTTCCACCTGTTGCATTGGCCCACCTGTTTGATCGTTTTGCAGTTGATGGCAGGTGGTGGAAGTTTTACATTTATTTTATTTGCCATCAGCATCCATTAAAACTAAAAGCGACTCCCTTGTGCCTGACGACCATCTGATCAATACTGACCAATGGTTGCAGGTCATGTGGTGCTTCGCACCCCAGATGTGCGGGAAGAGGGTGCGACTTGATGCAGAACCTGCCGTGATGTGTTGAATACAGTGCGACCCCTTCGGATCAACCAAATAAATTGGTAAAAGAACCCATGTGTTTTCATTGATTCGTGATGATTGGTGGCCTGTATTCCTGCAGCTGCTGAGGTATCGGTATCATGAATTCATGTCACAAAAGAAATATAGGCACAACACAAACATGTTCAGCCAGCCATTTGCACCTTAGGGACCATGAAAAAGATATTGCTCGCGCAGGCATTTTTTGAGGTCTATATCCTCAGACACACGTCACAACATCGCCCAACTTTATATAACTATAGACTATTAATTAAACTACAGTATACAGTATACAGACGATCAAGTTTTGCTGCTCTTATCACGAAGGTGGTTGATCAATCATATATGATTTGGATCGTTCGAACAATGTCCCAAAGTGGCGCATAGCAAAGCAGTTGGCATGCCAATTCAAGAATCCGTAGGAAATTCAGACAAATTCAGTAAGTTCAGTCTCACATGGGGATCCAGTAACTACGCGATCCGAAAACTTGTGACAGCTTCACTTGCTTCCCATGTCGCATGCTTGCCGTCTGCTGGCACTGCCCGGTTCTCATTTGCCTGTGGTAGCCGCACTTTTGATCTATGGAAAAACTATGAAAAACTGATGCTTCATGATGCTTCTGCGTGTAGGTGTCCACATGTTTGGCACAAAGATCCCATTTAATATATATGGCCCGGAATTGAATGTTCAAGCCTGTCCCTTCTTGTTTGATGATGTCTTTGACATCGGATGCCACCATCATAGGTGTTTGTATTTCATTGTGCTAGTATCGAATTGGATCAAGGAACCATGTAAAGGAAAGCCCTGTAGTTGATGGATGTTGATGGTAAAACCCAAAAACATACCATTGTTCTTGTAGATTTTCCCTTTAACCGATCCAACCCTATGTCTTGACATTTTCGGCGCGGATGACCACGCCAAGTCCACTGCTCTTCCACGCAGTATTTGCTGTGAGCATCGTGGATGCGCCTTGGGAGGCTGGAAGAACAGTCGTGTTGTGCCGTAATTTACCCATGTTGGGACAGAGAAAGAGGAACATATGTTTTGAAGGTCGCATTTTACAATACAATCTATATATAATTTAATGATGATTATTATATATGATTATATATTATATATGTAATATATATCTATACTGTATTACTGTATATATATATACATTTAATGGATTGAATTCTCTACATGACGGTGCATACATGCAAGTACTCGTGCTGAACCTGGCCCCTTTTACGGTTTCCGTGCGCTCTTTGCCAGGCCAGGAAAAGCAACATCATCCGAGTGACGCGCCCATGCCTTGGATATCCTTGGATGCCATGGCGCCATCCCGTTGGGGCCATCCATTTTTTTGGTGGCAGAAGAAGCAAAGTCTGATGGTGGCGTTTATAATTTTACCATCCAGTATAGTATATAATAGTATATAGATGTATATAGTATAGACTATTCGGATTCATAACAACTGTTCAACTGTTCAATATGTTGTTGTTTTGAAAGTTGACTTGTCCATAAGATGTTCAACGATCAGAAGTCAGTGTGGCTCATGGAGGTCGGCAATGTGTGCGCTGGCTTTAGAAATATGTTGCAGCTTTGCGTCTGCAAAGAACAGCTACAAATTTAAGCAAGTTTGAGCGAGCATGAAGATTTCACAACATAAAACATGTCCGGTTTTCAAGACTTCACTGAAGTGTAGAATCACAAGGAAGAGGCTGAAGAGGACCTAGGGACTATGGACGCAAGAATCCACGAAAGCTACTGGCAGAAAAGTAGACTAGCTGCTCTGACCAATTCAATAGGCACAATTCTTTGCTGAACTACTGGATTAGAGAGATACCCATTTTTGGGCAAATCCAACTATCAACCTGCAGAATTTGCTATCTCCAGAATGGATTGCACCTCATCAGGAGCCCTGAAAACTAATAATTTGACACCTCCCAAAACTGGGGGTGGAATAGACTTTTTGGATCTTTATGGCAGTTGAAAATGACCATCTTGGTGTTCCCTGTTTGATTTACGGGCTGTGTTGGTTTTTGTGAAACTCTGACCGAAGCACAGAACTCAACTTCAGCTTTGCCTCGTAGCGAGGAGCGTGTATGTTGACAAATGTCCGGTGCACACCATGGCTACATGGATCCGGCATCTACTGACGAAGGTGCAACAGATGAAACTGATGAGGTCAATCTTCAGGTGCTGTGCTTGACTGGAGAAGGAGTGACATTAAGGTCATTAAGCCTCCCCCGCTCTATGTTCGGGTATGACCTGCGGAGATTGGTGTCCGAGAAGCTTCCATGCAAGCCTGGCGCAAAGCCCGCCATGCACCATGTGAATGCAAACCTGACTGAATCAAACCTTGGGAGAGCAAGGGATTGTTGGAAAATCGGCAATGCTGTCATGCACATACATATCAACCAATCTGTACACTGCATGGAGTTATGTATGTGGGCTCCCAACATGCAAGAGAGACTTTGTGCTCGAAGGCGTAACGCAACTTAAGGGAGCAGTGCCTGGAGAGTATTTACATCATCTGCCCTGCAGACTTGCAAGCTTGAGTTTTGGCGAAGAGTTCAACCAAAGCCTCGAGCGAGCGACCTTGCCATCGACTCTTCACAGCTTGAGTTTTTGGCGGAGTTTCAACAGAAGCCTGGAGCTTGTGACCTTGCCATCGACTCTTCAAAGCTTGAGCTTTGGCGAAGAGTTCAACCAAAGCCTGGAGTGTGTGACCTTCCCATCAAGTCTTCAAAGGTTGAGTTTTGGTGGTTGGTTCAACCAAAGCCTGGACCGGGTGACCTTGCCATCGAGCCTTCAAAGCTTGAGTTTAGGTGATGGGTTCAACCAAAGCCTGGAGCGTGTGACCTTGCCATCGAGTCTTCAAAGCTTGAGTTTTGGTGGTGTGTTCAGCCAAAGCCTGGAACGTGTGACTTTGCCATCGAGTCTTCAGAGCTTCTGTGCTGTCCATTCTTCATGTACGGTCTCTGTCAGTTCCGCAAGGTGTGCTTAGTTTGGCTAATAGATTCCCAATTATTAATAATTAATATAGATTATTCATGTCAAAGTATAGATATTTGAGCAAAAGAGGCGTGTGTTCTTGGGAACGCGTCAGGCGACCACCCTGGGGCCCTGGGGTGCTTGAGGCAACCCAAGCCATTTTTCTCTCGTCCGTCGGTGAATAACGCACATCGGTGTGCTAAAGATTTGCAGTCAAATTTAGTTGGGGATATTTGATATTTGGGATTTATATGGATTTATATAGATTTTTATGGACTTTTATATCCCTGAGGATCGAAGTAGACAAATAGGGCAGTATCGGCAAAGTAGGTCCCACAAGGGTACTTTTCTGACAATGCCCAAAAACAATATACTTATCGGATTTTCATATATTTTTATCGGATTTTTGTCGGATTTTCCTGGATGTCTAGGCAACAGCAATGATTAAAAGACCCAATATGTCAAAATTTCTCAGGATTCCTTTGGTTGTGCGTGACAGCCCGTGACAACCCCTTCAAAACCAGATCTTCATGGATAGACAAAAACACATGGCTTTGAGATTCTTGGTGTTGCTCTGAATCTGACTCCCAATTTTATCGGAAAAACACGAGTTTCGTTAAGTATGGGAATTTGATGCACTTACCACCCTTTAACCCCTAAGTAGCTTAAAAACAACTAATTTCTGATAAGTGAATTTATAGCACCATCTTTTGATCCTTAGGGTATGGATTAAAATAAAAAACCCTACAAGGTTGGGGTTGGTCCTTCCATGTCCTTCCTCTCTTTCAGATCCGCGAGATTTCAATCCGTCACAGATGGTCCGGAGAATTGTTCCTACTTGTCTTTCTGCTGATGGGGCCAGTCCCCAACCAAAAATGGATTTTTACAGAAAAGAGATCGATACATACTCCGATACACCCCACTATGGTCAAGAAATAGGCATACAACTGACATCAACTGACCAAAGGGATGCAAGTGACCAACCACTGGGAACGTCATGAAGAAATATGAAGAATATATTCAGCTTTAATCCCCATTACTGTTGCCTGACTAAAACACAGCTGTGAGGCCAACCTTGCGACGAGTGCTCGTCGCTGGAGGATTTCTACAAGGTAGGGCTTCACCATACTGTGACGGTATTGTGAAGGTGATGTTCTCATATATTTCACCACCCCAGAAGTCCTAGCTTAGCAACTGTGGCAGAAAAATCAAATCGAATCAGGCATCAGGGTAGGATAAACTGATTCCAAACAAGAACAAACTGACTCCTCTCAGCATACCATTTAGTGGCAGTTCAATCTAGAGCCAGAGCGGAGTCATTGTACCTGCAATGCTTCTGATGTAAAAAGAATTGAAGGACAACGACTTGGTCTTTCTGCTTTTCTACGAGCGGAACCTGGTTTCGCACCATGCCTACAAGGCTCACGTCTTGCATGATTTTGCGATCAGGTTGATTCCTATCGCAATTGGACGGCAAAAGTTCGAGGTGTTTTACCAAGTTCTGGCGTCCTGCCCATCCCACTCCACATTTCTGTCAAGCAGCTCCCAGAAAATCATGTTCATGGATGTTCATGGTGTGGTATTGTCCTTTCTGCTTGCCTTGCGAAGCAATAGCTTGGGTTTGACCATGTTTGACCCGCTCCCCCACCGATGGAATTCCAGCGCTGCCAACAGGGAGCCATTGTTGCGGGCTTTCATGAGGTTCCGATGCGGCCCGGGTTTTTTGTGTTTTGGAAAGGGGCAGGACAATGTCATTTTATGTTTTTTGAGGTAGAGTCATCGCTGTAGTCGAAAGAATCGAGCAATGTAGGGCACAGGCGTCACAAACAATTCTTTCATGCTACATAATATTTATGTGTACGTAGCCTTCGTTCTACAATGGTGGGTAATGAGTCAATGAGGATTAAGTTTGTAGTAGCTGAAATGGTATGGACCCTATTGATCCATATTGTAATTATCATAATTGCCATTTTAGTGTTGTTCGGCCAGCTACTTGTAACCCGTTTTGACAGGCTTGCAAAGATCTTCGGTGGTCCAGAGCAGCGTGGCAGCAAAACCAAGGGTCGGCCGATATCAAGGAGGATTTTGGTCTGAGAAACGACTTATGCCCACTTGCCATGACGGCAAAAGATTAAACATGACAAGGCTCATCTTCTTCCATTCGTTCCCTGTTGAGACTTGTTGGATTCCCTCCACAGGAACAGTGATGGCTGCTTTGAGACACGTTTTGTCAAGTTGATAACGGCGCATTTTTCTATGTCTAGATATGTCGAGCCCACATTGTGGAGGTCACAGCTGCCAAGTCTCAGGTTGCGTGCGGCATCGTAGACATGCTTGAGGTGCTTGAGAAGGGCAGCATTTCTGATGTTGTGCTGTCTCCCTTTTGGTTGTTGAGTTTTTGTCTTGTTCTTGTTATTGATCTTGGTGCCTCTACCTTCTTATTGATATTCTTGAATTTTCTTTAATTTTTGAAGCTAATATGGTTTTATCCCATGTACAGTATTCGCTGCTTTTATGATGCTCTGTTGCCTCTTCTCCCAGGACAAAGTGTACGCTGAAAAATACATTGATCCGAAAACTGCTCCGGCGCACATCGCTGTGCGAGTGGGGGCTCTCAGTCCCAGTCCTGCTTCAGGTCCTACTGTATGTTGCCATGATGATCCCATGTCTGACACAACTGACATGGAAAACACTGTGCACAAGAAGGAATATGATTAATATGCTGCATATTTACCGCATGCTATCTTCTTGCCCTGACACGATTTGATCAATAGAAACATCAATTAGATGTCTTGGAATCTGTGCAGCAATTATTGTTGCTAGATGTGATAACTTTATATAACTTTACTGTTCAACGCAACTCCTGTGGCTGTGATGGCTAGACCCTGCCAGTCCTTTTTCGTTCCAAGATCAGGCTGGCGAGCCAGTTCCTTCGCAGAAGGAGTGGATACAAAAGCTCCTGTCGAAGCCTGGGGACAAGGCAACCTTCGGGCCGATAGCCGACAGTTGACATTGAATATCATAGAATGGTCCCCATTTATTAAATTTTATTAATATGTCCATGTCACGAAAGGTAGCTCCAGAGGGGCTACCTTGAGTTTTACTTTACGAAGTAAAGGGGAGGGCGGCCAGCCCCGTTACCTGATTCTTCAGGAGATTGCTAGTCATTTTA
>Ga0126342_10001503_pt1 | contig 33031 bp, 31 predicted proteins | sample Cyp1metagenome_FD_92528 | JGI IMG/M metagenome (GOLD analysis project Ga0126342, IMG submission 92528) | Coral microbial communities from Lord Howe Island, Old Settlement Bay, Australia - Cyphastrea 1 metagenome | ecosystem: Host-associated > Invertebrates > Cnidaria > Coral ...
ACGTATGTGTGCAAGTGCATGAGAACGTACAGCAGCGTAGCATGACGTATGTGTGCAAGTGCATGAGAACGTACAGCAGCGTAGCATGACGTATGTGTGCAAGTGCATGAGAACGTACAGCAATGACGCTATTATCCCACCCCACCCCCCCCACCCCCTCGTCTATGATGTTGTTTTTAGTGTAATGACAAAAACTGACAACAGCGGGGGCCTCCTCAGATGCCCGGCACCATAAACATGTCATCATGTCTATGTAACCTATATATTATATTGACCAAAAAAAACAACCAAAAGATCCATGGAAAAAAACGTTTCATCCACGGTTCCGGCCACCGCAGGCATCGGCAGTCCTTGATGGGCCTGCTCCGCGGGAATGCGAAAGACCGGTGTAGGACGCCACCAGGAGCTCCATCTGCTAGCCTTGAGACTTGCGAAATAAGGAGTTCATAATTGTTGTTCCATATTCCTGTTTAACGGTTGATGATTTTTGTTTACAAAGCCCATATCTAATGAACACTTTCATGATCTGATTGAGTTCCAATATCTACACTATTTGGAGGATCCTCCCACTGAGTAACTGCTGAATGTAACCCTGGTGAGTAAGTCTCCTTATTTCGTGGTAGAATTCCCACAATGGCAGCCATGGCGCCATGGTTCACCACAGTTCGTGGGATGATTCTCCACGTTCATCTTAAACAACTCAGTGCATGGTCGCAAATATGTGGTTTCATCCCTTACTAAGCCATGGTTTTTGGGGGCGTTTAATATGAACAGGGGAAGGGATGAATAACTAGAAATTGGATTTATCATGATCTAAGCAGCAGAAATCAGCAACCAACAAACATTTGGGATTTCTATGCGCTTCGCAATAAGTAAGTTGGAGTGTGACTAGGCCAGCTGTTCAATTTATGATGGATAAGTATAAATATGTGTATATATATATATATATTATAGATATAGGCACGGGCACAAGTTTTAGCTAGCCTCCGACCGCAAGCCCCGGTATTTTCAGGAATATCCAATCAGGATATATTTCTGAAGCAGATCCGCATTCAATAGCTTTCAAGCCCACACTGCGATGAAATGGATGGTCGAGTAATCCGGCGGAGCCGACGATGAGCGTCAGCTCATAATAATTGTAAACTTTTATACGCACGGACGAACCGACCAGTATTACGTCACACGTTCGTCAACCACCGTGCCTGCAGCAGAGGAGATTCGATGTCAAAGCCATCCACGCGGAAATAGATGTCGATGGAGCCGTCGTTGCGAGGGCACACAGCCGTCTCAATCGAGGACTCAACGCTGAAGCCAATGGGGTACTTTCCTCTGGCGCTGCAGCACCCCAAGAATCGCTACCGCAGGTAGCACTTGGAGGGTCATCCCGCAAATCGTACATGGTTAGTGACCATACTCATAATCCATTATTTCATCCACCTAAAAAAGGGACAATAAACTTGGGCAACATACTAACCATCTAACCAGGGTTGTTGACCACTTACTAAGTGGGATGATCCTCCAAGTAATAACATGTAATAACCATGAGAACGAGCCTAGTCAGACTAGTGGAAATTGTCCCAAATATAGAGGCCGGCTTCCAATCATTCCAACTTGGCTTATGGTTCGAGATCAATACGAATTTGGTTTTGTTGAGTTCCTGCCATTTACTTTCAATTTGCTGGTGGATCATGTTGGCTTGGGGACCAAAAAAGCACCATTTTGACACAGTTTACCGTGTTTCCATGGAGCCCGAATTTCGATTGGAGGGCCGAACCTCACCAATGATGATGGGACTCGCGTCATTGGAATGATGGGAATTTCATTGAGGTACCCTCTGGTAAACGTTTACAAAAAAAAAACTGTGGAAAATCCACCCATTTTAAATGGGTAAATCAACTACTTCGACTGGGCCATTTTCAAATATGTTCAATAGCTATATTAGTTTACCAGAAGGAAAAAGTCTCCCCATTCATGGCCCAACTATTCAGGTTGGAAAAATAAGCGGTTTTCGTGGGGAAAGAGCTTGTGTTGAATTGTCAGATGAGGTCCATCTGTTGGGGTGCAGATCAAAGGGCCTAATTTCATGCAGGCCAAGGCTCGATTCTTCGGATAGAACCAAGGTTTTTGATAGCCCTCGTCGCAGCAGACACTGCCCATGCCGGATATGCTCCAGCTCTCCTGGTCCCACTTCCCAGGATGAAAACTCGCTCCCTCATAGGCCCAACCCAGCTTCAAGCTGACCTGATGGAGTTTTCTCAGTGATGAAACGGGTCTAACTTGAGGGATCACAACCGACGGATTCGAAGTGGGACAAGTCCGTGGGGTTCGTCCCAATCTCCGGTGCGCCCGGGGATACCCTCTGGTAAACATACAAAAAACTATTTAAAAAATCACCATGTTTAAAGGGAAAATCCACTATTTCTATGGCATTTTCCAGTTCGCAAACTGTTAGTCATTACCAGGGGGTATGCCCAAAAAAACGTCCAGTACCGCCGGGGCACGGCATGCTTCACCGTGCTCTTCCGGGCATACTGCTCGGGTCTGGTGGCCTTGATCACTTTCAAACGATAGGACCGGATCTGGTGCTCTTCTGGTTGAGGAATTTGAAGTCCGGGGTAGGAGGCATCCACCTGACGTTGAACAAACCGGCATTCTGGGTATGAAAAAAAACCCATGGGTCAAAAATTGCCCCTAAAAAATTGGAGTATACATTTTCAGACACACCCAAATTTAACACAGCTAGTTTGTTCTATCCCAGTAGATCACCAACGATATTCTATTCAATCCCGATTTTACTTGTTAAACCCCTATCTTGTAGTGGTTAAATCCCATAGAAATGCTGGGCACTGCTTCACTTTCGGCCTTCGGCTGGTCTTCGAACTTGGACCACAGCTCACGGGATTCTTCGACCACTGGGCCATCGTCGCACCAGACAGACATGTGCCCGCCGATGTGCTCGAAACGCACGCGAGGGTCACACAACATGGCTGCGAGAGGGGCCCACAGCTAAATGGTTCTGAGTCAAGACCTGGCACCCTAGGCACCCTAAATTTGGAGGTTTAGTGAATGTTTATTCCCCCGGTATGGCAATTTCACAGCTTTTGACCCATCCCTGTTGTGGCATTCAGTGGCTGTCCCCGGTTGGCGGTTGCCACCTTCAAATCTCGTGGGCGACCATCAACATATTTGTGGTCCAAGAGTCACACATGGTCTTGGCATGTCTTCTGCATGACGGTTTATGGGACTTCTGTTCAATTCAAGGTTGTTGAGGTTACCCTCTGGTAATTTAACATAGCTATTGAAAATGGCCATAGAAATAGTGGATTTTCCCATTAAAAATGGTGGATTTTCCAGTTCGCTATGTTAAATTACCAGAGGGTAGTTTGATTCTCGGCTCAAAGAGCACAAGTTGCCGAGCTGAGCCAAGGTGTCAGCGAGCGCACTGCTGGTGCCCCAAGATCCATTCTAATTGGGCTCGAACCATCTTTGGTCAATTCAAAACGTTCGTTTTTTCGATGGAAACGACCTGTTACCCAAACAGGAAATGATTTCAATTTGCTGAAGGATCCTAAATCATGTATGTTTCCCAAACCAAAATCTACAAAAGAATCAAACATGGTTCTGGCTGAACTGGAATTCACCAGCATGAAAGAAGGTCATGTTGGGATAGTTGCCCGAGGCCCGAAACATCATTTCTAGTGACATGGGCCAGTGACTTCGTTGCGATTTACCCAGAAGAATTTGCGTTTGCAAGTACAGTTAGATGGGAACCATAAAGTGGTGAGTATAATCCAAGTACATAAGACTTACTGGTGCTAAACGCAGGGAATTTTTGGGAATGATCCACTGGCTAACTATCAATAATCATCCCAGCAACCCCCAGCAACCCATCCATTCCCATCCATTCCCTACGTAAAACGCACCAGTAAGAAGATGGAAGAGGTATCATTGTCAATGATGAGTCGCGTCGCATCCAGAAATTCGATCCTTTTGGGCTTACCCTCTGGTAAACTAACATAGCTATAGAAAATCACCATTTTTAATGGGAATATCCACTATAAATTGCCATTTTCAATAGCTATGTTAAATTACCAGAGGGTACCATCATTTACCCATGATACTAAATCCAACCATACTTGGGGCTACAGTTCCAACGAAGTGGATACATGACACATCATGACACCATAGAAATTGCCGTTATAGCCATAAAAAAATAGTTTGTTTATGCCATTATACCCATAAAAAACACCATAGTTATGCCGTTATACCCATTAAAAAACATTAAAAAACAACCCTCATCCCGAAAAAATTGAGGCCCCATTAGTCCCAATTCTTGGGTCTCTTCACCCCACAACAGCACCTCCTCGCTGAGCTTGCGGGTGACGCTACCTGCACAGACCATTCCCCATTTTCTGGGCTGATCCTGCCGTGAGTTGTAGGTTAGAAGACTCAGTTCCTCTCAAAAATCATCGTGATTCTAAGCATCTATGGGGATGGGTCAAAACCCTATCCCCCTTCTGTTCACATCAAAATAGCTGGGATTTATGGATGTGAATAACCCACTAAAAATGGTATTTTCATAGGTATTGATCCATAGCCCTATGTTAAACTAGGGGAATGATATATTCTATATGAAATATGTCCTAAGGCCCGAAGTGGCTTGGTGGTTTTTACAACCCACTAACTTCACAAAGTCATCAGAAAATCCACAGGTAAAGCCACCCAGTTGATGCATTTTCCCGCCACTCTCCTGAATTTTGATGTGTAACTCCCCATGTTTGATACTTGAATATACTTTCATCAGTCAAATCCCCATGAAATCCCCATCAAATCCCCATGGAAATATGGATAACTCACTGAAATCCCCCATGCTTCAATTGAATCAATCCACATTTTCCACATTTTTCCCAACCCTAGCCCCCCACTCCCAGCCCACCCACCGCACCTTGCTTGGCTTCCAAGTTGATGCTGCACAGCGGCGTAGGCGCCTCCTGGCTTCCCGTGAAGATGGTCAAAGCGGTGGGAGCCACAAAGGACCTGGGGCGGATGGATGCCATCGACTGAGCTGCGGATTTTTGTACTTTTTGTAGGGCAATTTTACTTGGAATCTTCCAGGCAAATTTGGGGGAAAATTCGTTGGAAAAACCCTGGCATTTTTTTGGCGTGGGAGATGAAGAATCTTTGGGAAAACTGCAATCATGGGTGAACTGTTCAGTGCATTTCAGTGCTTAGAATCGGTGTCCATGGGATTCAACCAAGCCAATCAGGTGACCCAATGTTTGGAGGGCAAACCTGAACCACCAACCATCGGATTTCTAGGATCTCATTGGACTTGATGACACATTTTAGGGATTTCAGGGACCTATCACGGCTGAATTCTTCTTTTCATCTTGGTTCATCTGGTAGGCAATTCCATGGCATATGGCAGTGTGTCAAAACCTTGTACCCCTGTAGTTCACATCAAAATAGCTGGGATTTATGGATGTTCATCCCACTAAGAATGGTATTAATAGGTATTGATCCATATCCATATGGGGATTCTGAATCATTCCGTTCACATCGCAGGATATGATGAGGATATGTCTTGCGGCTCAGCCAAAATTTTCGGTGAATTTCATCAGCATTTTTTTCGATGTTCGTTTTGGCAGAACGTAGCAGTTTGCGAACTGGAAAATTGTCCATTGATAGATTCAATCTACAAGGTGGTGCCCCCAAACGTTATAAATTGGTTTATAAACCCCATGAATACTATAGATATTAATCACCTATAAACCATAGTGAAATTGGAGTTATGTTCACCAACTTAGCTATCTTGGGGGCACCACCTTAGATCATTTTCCTATGGAAAATGATGACTTTCTATAGCAAATCTACTGTCAAGGACATTGCTCCGATAATCGTGCGGCTTCCCCTCCGTTGAGGGACAAAAAAGCTCCAGTAGGTCATGAAACATGGATCACCATCAAGCACCCTGCGGGTCCCTAGGGGTATATTTAACAAAACTTCTGAAAATCACCGTTTTTTAACAGGTAAATCATCGAACTAAATCGGCCGTGTTCCATAGCTATGCAGCAAATTACCAAGGGTAGAAGCCCGGTTTTTCTCGTTAAGAATGACCATTGGTGAGTTTGGTCAGTTTAAAATCTTCAGCTCAAAATCGTCTTTAGTCGTGCTTCCATCCCCAAAATATGTTCAGATTGTCTTCGTTTCAGTGCTGTCCATATCCACATATTTTCTTGCTTTCAACACTTCAATCCCCATGCTTTGTCGTGCGCTCAACACTCAAAAGTCACCACGCCGATGAAGTCCTCTGATTTCACTGGTTTCAGCACATGTCAACATCATTTTCCCAAAGAAATGCCAGGTGACGCAGAGTCAGCCTCGAAGTCCGCCTTCTTCAAGACCTATGGACGCCATGGAAAATCAAAAAATCTGAGTTGGTGAAAGGATATGGATATTTAATTAATATCAGATAATGACAAATAGGATATAATAGGATATAATAGGATATGATGCTATCCAGGATATTATATAAAATAATGACAACTAATGGATAGTCCCATTGAAATCGCGATTATTCAGGATTTGTCACTACCCATTCATCCTGATTTAACCAGGAGTATAGAAACCAAGGATGACACAGTTTATCATTATTGCTTAATGGTGATTTAGGGTGATTTAGTGGTTATTTAATGGTTATTTGACATCAGTTATGGGATTTAACCAACAAAAAATTATGGTCTTTAAACTTGTTGTTCATGGTTTCCAATTAATGGTTATGTATATAGTGGTTATGTATATAATGGTTATGTATAATGGTTCTCAACTATATGATCAGCAAACACTGTGAATTTTCCGCTAGCAATAGGGATATAACATATATTCTAATCTTGTTCCAAATCATCCAATATTTTTGTGGGCCTTAGATGCAAAACACCTTTTTTTCGAGGACGCGTTTCCACACGTTACCGCAAGGTGGTGTTCCACTGCTGGCATCACTGGGTCAGAACCTTGCCAGCCAATAAATTGGAGATATAAAACAGAAATTGGGGATTTTTTAAGAGGTATCTAAACCACATTTTATGTGATTAGTATATTTTTTTTGTATGTTTTTTCAAACTACAAAATATTGTGAAAAATTACACGATATCTTACAGATACAATAATTCCATGATGGATATGATGGTATATTATGGTATATTGGTATGCCACTGGTGATCCTCATCTCGCCGTCACGTCCTCCCTAAGCTGTAAACATACTGCTTGGTTAAGAGATTGAGATCATCCCCGATTCAAAAGGCTAGGTTGAGAATCCCCAAACTCATTGACCGCCCCATTGGACTGGCCAAGAATATGGTGAACTCTCCGTTTCTATACTGACAAACGTCGAATTCTTGTCAAATCACAAGATCTTCCTGTTTCAAACATCGGATCCCATCAGATTTGGGCTAGAAACCTCCATATTTCGTTCGGATTTTCCCATGGTTTTCCACAAAAAAAAGATATTCTTCGGCCCAAAAAAATCCGAAAAACCGGATCGCCAAGCCGAGATGCAGCACCCCTCTTGGCATCGCTCACGTGCGTCTTAGCCACCACCGACTTGCTGACCTGGGAGCATGGCAAATCTACTGGAGCCCCTGTAAAGGATAGCGTTCAGTAACGCCTTATTTTTGTGGCCCGCGTTCAGCCCGAAAAAAACACTAACCACACATTGATATGACTGGGACCCGGAGGGGTGAGATCATGTATGATCTAAGATGATACAATCATGGGAATGTATCTAAGATCCAATATGTTACAGTAAATGATCGGGGAAAAAGTGCATGACAACAATAATTAGTCAATGGGAATTCCAGGATCCTATAAAATGGAGGTGCTGTACCATATAAGGCCATCCGTTGGGGGGTATATCCCCTTACATAGCCCTTACATAGGCCTTATATGTTAGGTACCTCCAATGAAATGATTCCTGAAATGGCCATTGATTAGTAGTAATTTAATCATAATGATGATAGTGAGTATCAATCAATGGATTGGTTTAAGGGAAAATTTACAGGAAATCCCTATATTTGATGGTAAAAACCATGGTTTCCTGTAGATTTTCCCTTAAACCAATCCAGTGAATCAACTCTTAGTTGTCTTAGAGATGATGTTCGATTTGATGTTACACGGTTTTAAACCTCACCTGTCATCACCAAAAAACACTCATTTGTAGCGGAAAGTTCAGCTATCGACCCCCCAAACCAAGCTCTGTCCAGCTTCAGCAATTTCCTAAAAATGGTTGGCTGTATCCCCAGTCTATTCTTGGTAACACTGGACATAACCAACCAAATGTGCTGGTCCAAAACTCTGGTACCCTTGCCAGCGTTTAACCGTTTAACCAAGCCCAAGGTCCAAACTCTGGACTTGGAACATGTGTCACAAATCAAAAAGTCTGCTATTGACCCATTCCAAAAATCTACGAACCGATCGAAATCTCAGCCTTTCAGCTAGTCGAACCACCTCCGAATGGAACCTTCTGAGAGACCCTGAGGAACTGAGAGAATGTCGAGCGAACGCATCGAAACTCGAGTTGAAATTTCCGATGGCTGAGTTCAAGTTGAAATTTCCACCATTTTCGTGAGTTTCTCCCATCTTTTTTGTTCCGAAGGGCGACCCTGGGATGACTCTCCCCTCAAACCGCACCTTGAAATGATCGTTGGTGGGGTACTCCTCCGTCAAAGACAGCACCTCGCCATCCGCATCCTCCATGAGCACCAAGGCAAAGTCATCCTGTGGCGTTTCGGGGTTACCATAGTTCCAGCTGAACTTGAAAATGGGGTTTCCTTGTGGCTCATCCGAGTTGGGAAATGTGTTATAACTCCAGTTATAACTGAAGGAAGCCTACTTATCTTGCTTATCAGCGTTACATGTGATTAGCCACTTATCATCTCGTTATTACGGAGAACCACCAAGTATACCTCCAAACGGTACCATTTCATAGTGGGGAAAGTGGTGTTCTAAACCATCGAATTGCGAAGCCAACACACAGTTGTTGTTTTACGTTCAGGCTGCAGTCAACCGGTCCGGTGAACTTGTTCTGGCGATATTTCACCATACTTATACCGGTTCAGTTATATCTATATCCCAACTTATGCGGATATAAGTTAAGCATAATTAACTACACCCATAAAAATCACCCCAACCGTGGTTAATGCCCAGTCATTTCCTACCACTTATTCATGGTAACACCATGTAAAACCTGAAAAATCGTCAGATAAATAGCGATTTTTATCACCCCTTTGCTGCAACCCGTGACAGTGACTTTGACTCAAGACGTCACTGGGGAAGCCAACCGGCCCACCACTTCTGCTCGCGAAAGTAAAAAAAAACGGTTGGTCCACTGCGGTGTTGTTTTCGGAGTCTTAGATTGATGTTGTATATACATGGCCGTAATAGGGGCAGCTTCATATTAGTTGTTGTTTAAAATGAAGAACCGAAGCGATTTCTCTTGATGAACATTCACCTCATACCCCAAAATGGATAGTCAACACCACTAAATCCAGATAACAATCTGCCCAAATAGTGGGTTCTCTCAGAATTTGGAACGCCAAAACAACAATTCCAGTGGCGCCTGCCGGTTGATGCCTGGGCCCTGCTAGACCCATGGAATTTCCATCATATCTCCATGATATGGATCTACATGTCAATGTATTTACATATACATACATTTTGTATATATATATACACATAGCCTTGTGTATATATATATATATAAGTACTAGTAAAAATAATGACAATAATATAATACATATGTATATATATATATGGGTATAGTATCGTTAAGAGCTTTTTGCAGTGTTTGAGAACTTAAATAAATCATAGAAGTTGCGAACGTTTCATAGGAGTTGCGCACGTTCCATAGCAGTTGTGCACGTTCCATAGAAGTTGTGCACGTTTCATAGGAGTTGTGCACGTTTCACAAGCCCCCTAATAACGTTCGATTTTTTTACTGCTGCGGAATGGACTCAAAACCGAAGCTCTTAATGATACTATACCGATATATATATATATATGGGTATGGATCAATACCTATTAATACCATTTTTAGGGGAATGGACATCCATTTGCCAGCTATTTTGATGTTCACCAGGGGTACAAGGTTTTGACACACTGCCATATATGTATTTACAGCCCAACTTTTCCCGCTTAATCATAACTTTTCACCCGGGAAAAGTAACTGCTTGCGCTTCCGAATCGATGAAAAATACCTGCGACCCACGCCTGATCACCGTAGATTCCAACAAAGGCGCAGTCTCCTGTGATTCATGGGGCATTCAACGGTGAAAGACCCTTAAATACTAAAATAATGCAGATATATATAGATATATATGTAATATAATTCATAATTATAATTCATTGTAATTCATTCCAATTCTGAAATGGTACCCAATGATATGTCTAGTCCTAAGAGGGGGTTCTTGAAAATCTGGGGGTCGACACTACTCAGCTTGCCAAAAGTTTTTGAGACAATTTCAAGTGACCTGGTAGATAAACTCCTAGCCAAGAACCACCAGGTTTGGTCCATACCCACCACTGATGTTTGCTGGTTAAAACCCGCATGTGTCAGCAGTTCAACCCCGATTCTTGCAGTTGAAATCTCCGAAAATTGCAGCTTCGCTGGTAGAATCCCTGTTTTTTTTGCAGCTACAATCTCCATACTTTCCTGGGAAATTCACCCATTTTTCGCAGTTGACTCACCCATTTTTCGCTGGTTCGATCCCCCTTTGTGCATGGTCAGTCGTGTCCTGACCAATAAAAACTCTCCATTTTTTTGGAAAATCCTCCCTTTTTTACCGGGAAAAATCCTATTTCATCATCCCATGTGCCATGTAAAAACCAGGGTAAAATCACCATCTTTCCCGGTGAAGTCCCCAAGTGGCTCACCTGGTGCGAGAGATGCCACCAGGCCCAACTGAGCGAGGATCAACAGCGACTTCAAAGCCATGACGCTGGGAACCTCGCAACGTCGGGCATGGCAGCTATGGCCCGAAGGGGAGGCATCTCGGGAAAGGAATGGGGAAAATGATGGCTATCACATGTGGTGATGTCAACAGTTTGCGAACTTGAAGCCATGGCACATTTAGTTCTAGTTGGAAAATGGACATAGAAATAGTGGATTTTCCCATTAAACATGGTGATTTTCCAGTTCGCTATGTTACTTTGCCAGAGGCTATCACATGTGGTTTGTTTTCGATAAAATGCTGTTTCTATCCAACTAAGGAATAGATCTTGTAGGATTGACTGGGGGTTTTCCGGCTCTAGTTGTGTGACTGGAAGATCCCTGTTTCAATGGGAATATCAGGAGCCTAAAATGGAGGTACCTACCATATATAAGGCCTATTTTTCAGGGCTATGTAAGGGCATATCCCACCAAAATATGGCCTTATATGGTACAGTACCTCCATTTTAGGATCCTGGAATTCCCAGTGACTGTTTAGATGATTTGAGATGTTAGTGACTCTTCTACGCTATGGGTAGATAGGCTTGATTTTAGATTAATGGCTTGACTACTGGGTAGATTGGACGGATTTTTGAAGGCAAAGGGTGGTTACTTCACTAAGCAGTGGATTTATGATTTATGATTGATTTATATATATGCAAAGGTTATTAATGATTAATGATTGATGATTGATTAATGATTAATGATTGATGATTGATTTATTATTAATGATTATACTTACTATTTTACTAACCTTTATGTATGCAAAAAACACTTCACTGTGGGCCCTTCTTGGATGATTTCTTCCATTTCTTGGAAATGTCCACCAGTCACCGTAGTCACCGTAGTCACGAACATCTCGTCGTTTTTTTGTGAGAAAAACCAGTCTTCCGTCATAATTCAGCCAGATCAATGAAGAAAAAACGAGCTATCTTGACCTCGCTTTTTTTGTATACCATTTGCCATATCGTTTCGCTATGCTATGGTTGTAGAAAGTGGGTCTAGCTGTTGCTGTGTTAGTTTCATCCCCATCTCTCGGAGTCCCTGAGCTTCCCACCAGACAGGGCAGAAATTGTCAGAGCTGGGACGTCTGCAACAGCTCGAGCTGTCAAAAATTCCATCGCGGACATTTTCAAAACTGTCATGGAGACTTCAGCACTCACATAACAGGTACCATCTGGTAAACTAACATAGCTATTGAAAATGGCCATTTTTAGTGGATTTTCCCATTAAAAATGGTGATTTTCCATAGTTACGTTAGTTTACCAGAGGGTACAGGGAAAAAAAGAAGACTAAAGCCTAAGGGACCACGCACAGTTTTGCTGTAGAATATCTATTCCCGCTCTACTGTTATTCTTCTCCACATAAGATGAGTTAAAGATAGCTTTGTTTTTTCAGGTCCCCAAGGGTCCAAAACAAATAAACATCACATGTCCGCTATGTTTTCATACCATCCAAACAGCACTTACGGGTGCCCAAAGAATTGACCAATACTCATATGAGAATGGACGAGAATGGACGAATCTGGGTTTCGCCGGAACGGATGCATTGTATCCCCTAAATTTCACATGGAACCCCCAAATCTTCGATATGTCCTGGGCCGTATGAGTTCCACGTTCAATTTATATAGTGGGTCTGTTTCACCAACCTGAAACAAAGCAATCTTATGGTTATATTTATATTTAGTAGGATATTACCTCTATATACATATATATATATATATATATACGTGTATATTATATATATATATACGTATATGCATATAATATGTAAAACTGGATTTATAAATTTTATAAGCAACAAAATGAGTTGGCGTTGTCCAAATGTATATCCGGATTAAATGGCGACTTTAATGGAGAAAATTGTCAACCGAGTCAACCATGGTAGCCTGGTATTTTTGGGGTGTATTCGACAAACTCGTGACTCTTCAAACCTCCACGCCAGGGCCAAATAAAGGCCCCTCTCAGTCTTCGTTTAGGGATCCAGCAAAGTTTGGCCATCTGCCACGAAAGCGGCTCAGGCCACGAAAAAATTCTGGCGGCCACTGTCACTGCGCTCCCGAATTTTGCATAGCACGCTTTCGTTGGCGAACGTGCTCAAGACGGGTTTCCACTTCCACTGGAACTCACTACCTGAATTCCGCGCTCTCATCGTCCTTCAGAACCGGTGCCTAAGCGCAGGAGGCCCAGATCTTCCAACTGGTCCCGAGTGAAAAACCACCAGAAATGGTGAAAAATCATGGAAAATCCAAACATAAAATTCACTGCTTGCTGGTTGACCTACCCCTCTGAAAAATATGAGTTCGTCAGTTGGGATGATGACATTCCCAATATATGGAAAAATAAAACATGTTCCAAACCACCAACCAGTTCCATTTAAGGGTTTGTCCGTAAATGGGCTCTACCCATGCAATATATCATTTGTTCAATTGGAAATATGTGATCATCAAGCAGCAAAGTTAGGGGTACAAAATGTTCAGACCGTCTTTCTTTCATTGAGTGAGCCATTTTACTCCGGATTTCATTGGTTGCCTCACTATCTTTAGGGTTCAGCCAATCCGGTCTTGTTTTGTGCCAGACCTGAAGGTCGTCTTAACCACTCCAGCTTTTGAGCCTAAAGGCCCCAAACAAACAAGAAACAGATTACTTCACCCTAACTGTCGATGCGACTGTCATGTTGCCAACGTTGGTCCTACCAAATTCTTGTTGCCAGAAAGGTTGAGGAAGAATTTACGCCGCTGAACCCCAGCGATTCACAGGGTTCGTAAGGATCGAAACGCCGGTTTCAGAAACGCCGGATTCGTGTTGGGATAAAAATAAAAAAAACAACAGGAACATTGGGTTGGTTCAAAGGAAATCTCATAGGAATTCATTGGTTTTCCCCAAAAAAGATGGCCGATACCGGCAAAGACACCCTTGACCTTCCAACCCGTAGCAAAATTGGTCCGATCACAGAACTCTGGGATGAACATGCATATCATGCATGATTCAATAAGAAAGAAAAGGAGCTCGGGAATCCTCTAAAGAAAAGATACCCTCTGGTAAATTAACATAGACCCTGGCAGATAGGGGTTGGAAGACTAGTGTCCATTAACAATTGGTTATTTTCAGGGTCTATGTTTATTTACCAGAGGGTACATTGTTTTTTTACAGTTGGGTGGATCATGCCCCGAAAATCCTGAAAACGAAAAACCAGGTCACCTGCTTAGGGTCCGAGGACGCACTAAAGGCAGGCGAGGCAGAAGGTACCTCAACGATGGCAGCAGTGGCATTTCGGAATGTGTTTCAGCTATGATTTAAGGGATGGGATTATGATTCTCTAAATCTGCACCCAGCATTTCTGGCTGACTTCGGGCACTAGATTGGATGGGATTCAGACAAACAACCCCTGTTACCCCAAGGAATTAGAAATGCCAACCGGTCTTTGTGGGTCACATTTAAAAAAACATGCCAAGTTAAATGCCAAGGTCTGTAGCTTTCCGAAGTCATGGGGGCCCCAATTATCCATGGGGACTGTTCAACGGGGCGGCACCTCGGCTTTTCTCAGCCTCTTTCTCTTCGCCTGCAGGATCGTGGATCAACTGCACTATGGACTGATGATAAATCCTGGTCTTAGTCCAAAATAATCCAATGCCCTTAATGTTCAATACGCCCCCCAAGTGGGAACCCCAAAATGAATAGAGATCCACTTCTAAACTCGAGTTTTCAAGGGAAAATGCTGACATTAGAAGGATATGTTGATATTTCAGACCAAACTGTCCCAGTAACATCCAGAATGTGCCAACAAAATTGAAACAAAGATTGAAGTCTCAATCTTCTAACTTATGAATAGTACATGGTTGCTTAGCTTCATTCCATGACATCTCCCCATTCTTTATGGTCAAATGACCATAAGCAAATTCTGGCTCATCTCCGAACTTTCCTGTTCAATTTTCCCAATTTTCGGTTAAAAATCAGTGAAGAATCCCCATGTTCCATATTTTCCATCAGTTTTCATGGCTAAATCCCTGGGTGAACTTGAGAATCCCATCGAAAAATGGCTGAATCCCATCATTTTCTCTATGGAAAAATCTCCCCACTCGATGTCAGACCTCTGAACCCTTCAGAGCCGGAGATGGGGAAGGTGACACCTGCAGAGACTGGGCGATGCTTTTGGGTTTTTTCGGGTTTTTGGGATGTTCATTGGGAATTCCAAGGTACCCTCTGGTAATTTAACGTAGCTATTGAAAATGACCATAGAAATAGTGGATTTTCCCATTAATAGCATGGTGATTTTCCATAGTTATGTGACAGTTCACCAGAGGCTAAACGAAGGGATCTAGCCATGAAAAATGATGAAAACATTGGGGATGTTTGATTTTTCTCTGAAAAACAGAACATCAATCATGGGGAAAATTTCACGAAAAACTTCATGAGATAAGTCCCAGAAGTTGCTTGCATGAAATGGTGAGTTAACCATGTCATGGGATATAACTCACAGGGATAATGTTGATTTAACCATTATATGAACTCTATGTAGTCATTATATGAATTGTATTTAGTAGGATGTGAATGTTTTCATATTTCCGATGCAACGAAGCAACATTCACCAACGAACCAATTTGGTGTCGAACAAACACGGGGGATTTTTCATGGGGCCCCTTGACAGCAAAACCGATGATCCTATTGGGGATTTCATGAGGATCCAATGGGACAAATGATGGGATGTAGTGAACATCGGGGATCACGGGATAGAATCATAGAACCAACCAACTAATAACATCTAATAACTATATGGTGGGGCATATTTTGAGACATATTGGGGTGTCCATAGTCATGGGGGATCCCCAAGTTAGGGCTGGTTTATCATGGAAAAGACCATTAAAATTCATAAAAATGGATGATGACTGGGGGGTACCTCTATTTCAGGAAACCTCCATATTGGTATTGAGAATAATGCTGATTGAAACATTAAAAACCGAGGGAAAATTCATGGCTTGAGCAGTTCAAAGACCAGCAGTTCAGGTCACCAGCCGAGGATCACGCAGTACCCACCACTTCTAGGGGATTCGGCTATAAGAAATGGCGATTTAATGGGATATTAATGGAAAGATATCATGGGAGTATAACTATTAATGGGAATATACCCCCTGGTAAATTAACATAGACCCTGAAAATCACCCATGTTTAATGGAAACTAGTCTTCCAACCCCTATCTGCCAGGGTCTATGTTAATATACCAGAGGGTAACTATTAATAATGGGAATATAACGATATAACCATAACAAAAAAAATCATTGGATATCAAATGGGGATAACACTAAGCAACTATGTCCAATTTTACGTATTTTTCACATGGTGATTTTTTATGGGAATCTCTTACGGGGATTCATGGGGATTTTTCATGGGACAATTTTTCTCATTGGGCTGAATTGGATATGATATGATGATATAATTGAATTATGATATTTCATGGGATGTAACTTGATGTAACTGTATCCAATTTGGGTATATCCTTGCTATCAAATGCTGAAGTGATGATTATTAATCAATTTTCGGAGGCTGAAAAACAAAAACAAAAACGACAAAGCCATGAGAAGAAAGGGATCACTGTAGAGGGTTATCCCAGGATTCAAAGGGATTTTTCAAAGGAATGGCTTTTAGATGACATGTTCACTTTTGATAGGCAAACATACAAAAGACTCTGGAAAAATCACCATGTTCAATGAGTAAATCCAAGATAAATGGCAATTTTTAATAGCAAACTGTTAGTCACAAGCAGAGGGTACCATGATTGTTACTTAAAAATTCCAATATATGGGTATGGGTCAATACCTATTAATACATATTAATACCATTTTTAGTGGGATGAACATCCATTTACCAGCTATTTTGGGGTTCACTAGGTACCAGGGTTTTGACCCATCCCCATATGGCACCACATCACCATGTTTGCTCATGAAATCAGGAAATCGACTAGTCTTCTGCCGAATCTGTCTGTGTTTGCTGGTCAACTCCAAAAATCCTTTTCCTCATGTGCTGCAGAAAAAAAATCTCTGGAAATGGGTCAGTTATATCCCAGGATATCCCTATGGATATCCCATAAATATCCCATGTTTTCCTGGTAAATGTCCCATTTTCTCGGTAAAGTTCCACCAATTTCCAGAACAAATTGCCCCATCTTTCACCACCTCACCGCTGTGCCGCGAGCGCGCAGAGGCAGGGCCCTCAAGGTTTCCGAAGTCATAGGGGTACCCCAGGACTCATCATCCATGTGATTTTCGGATTTTCTATGAAAAATAAACCATCCAGCGATAGAGGGGTACCCCCATTTTTGATGGAAACCCTCAAATGCAAGGACTTGATCAGATCGAATGGTTCAAATGAGATGCAAATGCTTCAATCACTTATTGGTGCTAAACGTAGGGAATGGATGGGTTGCTGGGGGTTGCTGGGATGATTATTGATAGTTAGCCAGTGGATCATTCACAAAAATTCCCTGCGTTTAGCAACAGTAAGATCAGTTCAACTGAAAAAATTGATGCACAATAACTATCAATAATAAACAACAACATTCCCTTATTACCTCATTCCCTGCACATCTTCCTTTCCCTTTTTCGTTGTGCAAAAAAATAGCGGGAACCGCTTGAGAAAATCCCTGGATTCACCCAAAATACTGGGGATTTTTTGCATCCCGGGATGGATATTTCATCAGGATGTTTGCGGAGAAAATATGATAAAATCATTCTCAAAGTGACTTTATGTGATGTCAATGATGTCAATGATGTCAATGATGTCAATGATGTCAATGATGTCAATGATGTCAATGATGTCAATCCCATAAAGCTTTAACCAACTGATGACTTCAGGACTCCCAACATTCGTTTCACCGGTTTCACCCTCCTATTGACTTGTACAAATCTTCCCAATTTTTGCAAGTGCTGGGTCATGTCCAAGATAAAACTGACAGTACGCAATACCCTCTGGTAAATTAACATAGACCCTGGCAGATAGGGGTTGGAAGACTAGGGTCTATGTTTATTTACCAGAGGGTACTGGTTGGTGATGCATGTTGTAAGATGCGCCTAAATATTGTGGGGCCACGATCAAATGTTTTTGCCCGAAAGGAGAAAACTCTTGTGCGACCAATAATACCACTTTTCAGGCATCGCCATTTACTTGGATGCGTAAAAGAATTGAACTCATATCTTGGATGTTTACTTATACATACGGTTAATCCAATCACTTTTATTTGTCAGATTTTTGGGCATCTTAGACTTAAATGGAGGTTTGCTGAAATCGGGGTACCCCAGGACTCATCATCCATGTTATTTTCGGATGTTCCATGAAATCAACCAACCAGCCATTGTGGATTCCCCATGACTATGGGAAACCCTCATCCTTGGCTCAAAAACCAAAGGTGAACCCAGCGAGGTAAATCCCGGTTCGGAGGGAAGCAACTCATCTCCTAAGATCCACAACTTACCTGGGACAATATAATATCAATAGGCTGGAAAATAGATTTCCAATGTAGGGAATTCGCAGGATATCAATGCATTCCCTATGACGCACCAATGACACTATGGAAAATTCTCATAGAAAATATGCGTCCTGAGTTGCAGATTTCAATGTGAATACCAATTCTTTTCGGCTAGTTACTCTATATTATATAAATCACCTGAAAGTTCACTCCCCAAAAGAGGATGATTCCCTCCCTTCCCCCCATCATTTATGGTGACCTCAGCTAGATGCCGCAGCACCCCGGTTCTATTTGGCTTGGTTTCCCTGACAGCTATTGAAAATGGCCCATAGAAATAGTTGATTTACCTGTGAAAATGGAGATTTTCCATAGTTATTTTGACATAACCAGAGGGTAACTACTTTGATTCCACCCCAAATCCACATGCCTACCAATTTCACCATTTGTGGGGCCATTTCCCACCTAGCTGAACATCTCCACATGTTCCAAAAAAATCTTGGCAGGTCAAATCCAAACTTACAAAAAAAAAAATGGTGGAAGTTGAATCCCCCCAAAAAGAAAAAACGGTTTCCAAAAACCCATAAAGTAAACTAAGTGAACCATAGACTTCAGCCACTTGACCCACAATCTTTCCCAACTCCATCCGCACCTTCCGTTCAGGCGCCGGGGACGGCGACGCCAAAAATCTCATCATGTCAAAGTCCTGGTTGAAACGGGGACGACACGTGTCAACGGAAATGATGGATTTACATATGTTTACCATGAAGATCATGGGGTTTTCCTGTAAATTGTTTCCCTTTTGATCCAATCCAAATCTGATTTTTGTTGTGCTGTAAAAATATGTTGAAGAAGTTGGGATAGAATGGAATTATGATCTTGAATTAACCAATGAAATCAGAACCACGACTCTTCTGTTTGACCATGCAACGGGAATCAAAACAGAATGGGCATAGACATCCCCAGGAAAACGGTTTGATGATCATTGGATTGGTCTCCAATCATTTCATTCAATTCCATGCCATTTTTCCCGGGGATCGTTATAATTTGGAGCCAATGAAACATTCCATTCCAGTCATACTTGGAATTCTTTAAGTTATAAGCTGGTCCTCAATGAATAAATAATCCCTCTGGATACATCAATACATCATTAAAGATGGGGAAAAAAAACAGATCATATGGCAGTGTGTCAAAACCTTGTACCCCTGGTGAACATCAAAATAGCTGGTAAATGGATGTTCATCCCCCTAAAAATGGTATTAATAGGTATTGATCCATACCCATATACCAAAATTGAGACCCCAAGATCCTCCAAGTTTTCAAGGGGTTTTGTAATGGAAACCAGTGCTTTTGGTCCCAGCAAAGAGTCCCCGTTCTTCGTGGAAAATCCCCATGGAGAAAATCCCAAAAATCATCGACTCGGCAAATCCCATTCGAGCCTGCATTAAAAAAGCGGACGTTCCTATATTTTCCCATGTTTTTCCTATGATTTTACTGGGGTGCACGAATCTAGGTGATCTAGATTTTTTTGTGCTTGTGGTTACGGGAGGATCAACACGAGACGGCCAGACACATTCTCTATCATTCTCCTCATTATTCTTAGGGATTCAACAGTTCATACACTCCATCAAGGGCATGTTTTTCTTAGGCAATGTTTTGTCACTTGCATAAAACTCTCCCAAATCATCCGTCCATTTTTTGAGTCCCTACGATTTTCAAGGGCATTTATTGCAACGATCTTAGGGATGATAGAGTGCAATGCTTCCCTTCAACTCCTCATCCGATCGCTGCGACGGCGATGCGGGGCCAGAAGCGAACTGGGCGCTGCCTGCGTCCCCCTAAAGTCGTACCCGTTTCTTCATGACCGCTTCGTAATGGTTTACAACTCACGAAAAAACAAGGTTGAATGGGGAGTATCATGGGAAAATGGTTTATAACAATAATGGGAGATATGTAAATGATATTGTGGTTCTATCATTATGGTTGATATCTATGAATGAATTGGGTGAAAGAACCCTGATCCATAATATCTCTGTAATTCTATCATTCACAATGGTTTATCGGATTATCCAATGGACATTTCAAGACCCTAAAATGGAGCTGCGCTTGTACCGTTCTTCAGGCCATAGTTTGTGGGGATATTCCTTGATTTGTTTAGCCCTGAATTTAATCCCATTGAATCCCCATTAAATCCCATTCAATCCCATTGAATCCCACTAAATTACCATTAAATCCCACTAAATTACCATTAAATCCCACTAAATTACCATTAAATCCCACTAAATTACCATTGAATCCCACTAAATTACCATTAAATCCCACTAAATTACCATTAAATCAATTAAATCCCATTAAATCATCAACATGATTTGAACATCACTTCTGAAAAAAGCTCTTGACATCACCTTTTGGGAGAAGCGAGAAGAAAGCCTTGCTGGGGATCAAAGCGTTCTCACATCACCTTGGGGACTGAAAAACTACCCTCTGGTTATGTCAAAATAGCTATTGAATAGTTAATTTACCCATTAACAGCATGGTGATTTTCCATAGTTTTTTGTATGTTTACCAGAGGGTACCTAATTTCATGGGATGGTTATATGGGATTTTAAAGGGACATTGAACGATGAATTATAGAGGTTTTATAGGCTAACTACCAAACATATGGGGCTGTGATTGAAAATACCCTGGTTGATTGGTTAAGAACTAGGGACTGAAAAACTACCTAATTTTACTGGGGATTATGATAAGCCATAGGATTGGGTTACTAGTATTCAACCAACTAGTATTTCATGAGATGGGATAGTGATATTTTTCATGGCTCACCTGAACATATTGGCTACATCTCAGGTAATGTCAACCCCCGATTAGTTCATCCCTGCGTTGTTATTTCATTGGGGTGCCATTTGAATAGCATGTTCTTTAAACTATTTGGGGAGTACCCCCATAACTAACAGGGCTTGGTAAATGTCCCCAAAATGGGAGATTTGTTTCACATCACTAAAACAAGTATCTGTTGGAGATTATATTACTGTATATCCCCAATAGCTGGGTGATGTGAAACATTCGGACATTTACCAACCCCTGTAATTAAACCCGGGTAAAGCTGAAGTCGGGCTTGGCAACGATGACGGACCCAGCATGACCGCACATCCTTTCGAAACCTGCCTTGCAGCTCGCTCTCGGGACCTGAACTCAACAAAGTTGGGGCAGAAAAAGAACCACTGGCAGTTTCCTGTTATTCTTATTGGGAAGTATATTGGAAACAAAGTGGTTAGATAAAAACTACAAAACAATAGTTTTCAGGTTAATTTTTATCAACAAAACTATTGGGAAGTATATGTTTTGTGAGAAAGTCAGCTATTATGGGGGAAGTTGAAACAAAAATCAATATTACACCAACCAATACATAGGGCTTTCAGCAGCAGTTGGTTCATGACCACTTCCTATGGAGTTGTTCCACTGAGATTCTAAGGTCGCCGAGTGTGGTCAATTCCCCATTAAATGTATCCCTCTGAGGTATTTGCACAAAGTTTCACTGGCTTACAGAGTTTATGGCTATCTCAAGGTTGTCTTAAGATCAATTTAGGGTTGAAAACGGGTTGGTTTGGATTAATTTAGTGTTAATTTCGCGTTGATTGAGGCTTTATTTTGGGTTGTTTTGCTGTTATTTGGGGTTGTTTCAAATGTCTTGGCTTCAGGGTTCGAAACTCTGCAAATTACAGAGAAATACGTTTGATCTTTGGCAAATTTATGGAAAGCATGTGGCCACAACAACATCCCCCAGAGTGATCAACACATGACGGCCATGGCAACACGAAGTGCCTCTCATGGCAGGCCTTTGTGGGACAACATAAAATCAGTGCAGGGGCTTCTCGGCTTCTCGGCTTCTCGGCTTCTGGTCGCATTTCTGGGCCCCTTTTGCCCGTGCTTTGCATAAAATGCTGACTGCAACCCGTAGGTGCTGAGAGCTTTGCACACCGATTCATTTCCGTTGAAGGTCGCATGATTGATTCCCCAAGCTACCCACTTGCTTGTGAAATGACTGGACAACACTGGAGACCTGTCAAATGCATGCAGATTAGCCATCCAAGTCTATTTACCCACCATTTGGACTGCTTCAAAATGGGTTACCCCAAAATCCATTGCTGAATCATCATTTCCTTTATTAAATTGCCACTTTGGGGGTATTCCCCATTCCAAACGCACCCAGATTGAATATAGTTGCGTGTATATTCAATTCAAATTCCCATTGATATCCCATTCAATCCCCATTTTTCACCCCTAAAATCACGATTGTCATAAGTTCAACGCTAAAATAACGCTTAAATCTCCATAATTTGCCACACTCTTTAAAATGAACTAATGTTAGTAGTTGGACACCGACTGCTGCACGGCCGTGGGACGAAGTGCCTTTTTTTGTTTTTTCAACGCATTTCAAGGGTTGGGGTGGGGTGGGAGGGGCATTTATTAACGTTCATGTGAACTTGCGGAGGAAGGACATGCTTCTTTGTGGCTGCCGGTAGGTGCATGTATGCACGGGTGGGGTGGGGTGGGGTGGGGTGGGGTGGGGCATGTATTTACATTCATGTGAACTTGCGGAGGACGGACATGCTTCTGTGTGGCTACTGTAAGTTCTCTGGAACCTTCCATGGAACTTTCCTCTCGTACGTCATGCTATGCGACTGTAAGTTCTCTGGAACCTTCCATGCATACGTCATGCTACGCGACTGCAAGTTCTCTGGAACTTTCCACTCATGCGTCATGCCGCGCAATTGTAAGTTCTCTGGAACTTTCCACTCATACGTCATGCCACGCTAGTGTAAGTTCTCTGGAACTTTCCACTCATACATCATGCTACGTTATTGTAAGTTCTCTTGAGCCTTCCACTCATACGTCATGCCACGCTATTGTAAGTTCTCTGGAACCTTCCATGCATACGTATTGAATTTTCGATGCATGCGTTATGCTGCGTTACTGTAAGTTCTCTGGAACCTTCTATGCATACGTCATGCTACGCGACTGCAAGTTCTCTTGAATTTTCGACGCATGCTGACGATCTATATGATGTTGAGGATGCTAGTGATGGTGATGATGATGATGATGATGATGATGACGATGACTATGATGACGATGATGACGATGATGGTGATGATGATATGATCACGATGATGATATGATCGTGGTGATGATGATGGTGATGATGATGGTGATGATGATGATGATGATGATACTCATTATGATGATGACAGTGAAAAAAACAAGTAGTTTTCTGAAACGACGATGATGCATTTTCACATGCTGGATGTGCAAAATCATTGTTTCGCTATAGCGGCGTGCTGATTTTCTATTCACATCATGGACATTTTTACCACGGCCGCGAAACAGTCGTAAACCTAGTAGTTAGCCACAATAAACCATATGTTTATGCCTTTATACCACCCATAAAAAAGGGAAAATTGAGGTCCCATGTCTGTCTTAGTTCCCGCACCATCATCGATGTCAGGCCTGGAACCCAAAAATGACCAGAGAAGAGAGACCCCTCCTTGGCATCCTTGGTGTTTAACCATCGCAAATCATTCGTTGGTTTTAAAATGATGTTAAACACCAAAACTCGTTTAACCCGATTAAAATGAAGATTAAAAAATCAACATTTTGGCACATGTTTAATTGGTTCCAGCAACTTTAAAACCGGTTGAAAAATAATTAGAAACTGCTGACATGATAAACTGATAAACCCCACTTTGGTGTGTTTGGACGAAACTTAAAACCTGGCATATGGCAATTTGCAGGTTTAATATTAAAGTGCAGGTGAAAATCAGTTGATGAAAATGCATTGATCCAATTTTCGGACCACCTGCAGGATGTCATTCCATTTCCAAGCAATTCATGGTCTTGCCGCATCGAAAAAAAGAGGAGGTTCCGAGGTTCCCGTTCTGCAAACTGTCCAACCAATCCAATTTGCATGTCCAAATTGAAGATCAAGATATGATGATCAACTTTTAGATTTTGGGGTACCCGATTTCCAGAAAAAAAAGGTCTCCTGTTGAAGACATGGTCAATCCTCTGCTTCGATGTAGTAAGTGGATGGGGATACCCATATCAAACCGGGGATACCCCACTCAATTTATTGGTTAATCACCGTAAAAATCCATGGTTATTCACCACTTACGGTTCCGGTGATGCACTTGAAGTGGGCAGCAATTGACTTCCAACCCCCCTGGAATATGTCGAGGTTTTTGTTGCATACCCCCCCCGTAAATGAACATGGAAAAAAAGGAACATATCTGCTGGCATTTTCCGCTGGTTGTTTCCTCCACATTTTCCTTTGAATAGCTTGAATCGTCATATATGTTGGAGACATTCGCATGATAAAATCTGGTCTCTCCACTTTCAAAAGGGAGAACTGACCTATGTTGCAATGCTCATGGCCAATCTTAGATACCCTGCAAAAAATGACAAATTCTTAGCTCGTGAACGCAGATAATCCCATACCAAGACTATCCGGGATTAGTTTCTACCCATCCAGTTGGTTAACCTAGTGCTGAAAAATCCTTTTCGTCTGAGCGGATCCGGCTCGTAGTCGTCATCTCCCACGTCCAAATCCGGGAGTCGACCTGTGCACCACCAGAGGCTTGGTCAGGTCTCTCTGTGGTTTATTGGCCACAGGGTTTCTGATATATTTTCTATATACATCACAGTTTGGGATATCCACAACCAAACTATCACTTCAAATGATGTTGAGCGGCCCGGCCGACCCCAACAGATACTGATGAAGGATTTACTGGAAGATGTTTCCCAAAAATCTGGGGAACCTGTAGATTGTCGCAGGAGGGGCGATATATAGATTTAAGTTTATGCAAAAAAATATGGGATGTGGTGAATAGAGTTGATAAGTATGGGTGGCCAGAGCCGTTTTCCTTCAGTGGTCTGTCAGACTCACAGGGCTTTTTGCTGAGAATTTGTGAAAATCTCTCGGTGGTAGGTTTGAGTACATTGAGACAAACAAAACAAACAAAAAGAACGATCTTCGGGTTCTTGGTTGGTCTATCAACCCAGGGGTAACCTAGAAAAAAAATCCCGGGAGTCCGCGCCATGTACCGCCAGCGCATAGCAACCTGGGAAAAAGGACCATCCTGTGGGAGGACCCTAAAACCCAAACAGAAGAAATCAAAAAACAGATGACCAGGGTTTGCAAGTCCATTTTTGGAAACTTTGGTTTCTTTATTCTAAGTTTAAGCGTCCAAAAACAGAGGACCCTAAGTTTTTGCAAGTCTAACAGGAACAGGATGGTAAAATTTTGGCATATCCATACATACACAAATGTTGACGAAATTGTATCCAGGAAATAAAACATACAAGGAAAAAAAGGGAAAAAATACACGGCCAACAATACCCAAAACAAGACTAGTTCTTAGTTGAGTTGAGACACACATATCTCCTCATCTATGGCAACTATCTTTCGCGAAGGCCTATTCCTCATTAAATCAAGTGATTTTCCATTCACTTTTTACCTCCAATCCCATTCACTCAGTCCTTTCTAGAAAAAAAGAGGTGGCGGTTTAGATCGGTTGCAACCCTCACTTTTGATCAGCTAACCAGTAGCAGCTCTCCTTGCAAAATGTTCACCCAAACCAAAAACTGCCTCAAAGAGAACAACCCGACTCAAGGACCAACCCCCGACAAGAGGAAAAAAAACATATTGTTCATGCCTTTGTCCAAATGTGTGGTGGGTAAATTCCTACTTTTCTTGATCCCAATGCTTGACAGCTGGTTTTCACCGAATCATCCCAAGTAAGATCCAAATATGTCGGGAAAAGTGAAAGCACGTTAAATGCAGATGGCTAGATCCCATCTTTGGTAATACCATTTCTATGATGTTCTTCATAAAACTCCCATATTTTGATACTTAGACTACTTAGATCCACATCTCTGATGATTGAATTCTAATATATGGTGGAATAGATATCTGGTATTTACCAGTATGATCCACATCTCTGATGATTGAATAGTCAGAAATTCAATTCAATCATCAAATATACTACTTGGGGATGGGTCAAAACCCTATCCCCCTAGTGAACATCAAAATAGCTGGTATTTATGGATGTTCATCCCACTAAAAATGGTATCTATAGGTATTGATCCATAGCCATATATCTACCATAAGCCCTAGTGAATCTACCATAACCCTCCGCCTGGTGATCGCTTCTCCAGTCCGTTGAAGCGCGAGGCGAAGGCCCCGGGACTCAGGTCCAAGCAGCGCGTGACGACCATTTTTCAGGATATGGCAGTTTGGATAGCCGGAAAAAAACCGAAAGATGTGGAAAAACAACAGAAAAGCCATGGCTTTTACCATGGGAAATTATATGATCTGTAGTAATCTATAGGTTTGATGGTGAGTTTTTTCCACATTGAACTGTTAGTTTATGAATGTTTTTTAGGGATTTTTTGGTGGTTTCGAAGGTTTTCATATCACAGGGATTCAATCATGAAATGCTGATTGAGCAAGGAAACATTGAAATGTCTAATTATATACCATATATATATAATATGTATATATATATACATATATATACCATACATACATATATATATATATACACATACATTTTATGACCTACAAAAAAACGATGCCGGCTCCCAACAGCGACAATGCTGTTTGATTCCCTGTGGTTCCCGCACTTCACCATGGAGAAGAATCCCGAGAAGTTTGAAGTAGTGCAGGCCACCACCCGGTTCTCGTTCTCCTCAAAGGTTCACAAAATGTCCGTGCAGAACATCTCGTAACAAAAAGACCGAAAAAAACAACGAAGTTTTCTCGATCCAATCAAGCAAATTGGTGATATACAACCAACAAGAATGTGGATATTAGCCCAGCTTTACAACCCAACAGCGAAAGGTTCCAGCAAGGTTCCACGACTGTTCCGGTTTTTCGGGGCGTGCATTTTCGTGTTACCAGTCCCCTGCCCCAGAGATTGAAACCCAACAGATTCGCTGTTGGGAACTATACTTTATGGTAGATATATCTATACTAATGGGATTTATAGGCCATTAAGCATCACTGGAGGGACCTCCTATAAAAGTGCCCAATATTGGACAATGGGGTTAAAAATGGGGCCTCCCCGTTTAAAGACTCCCCCAATTGAGTAGATAGATAGGGAAAAAACTAACTTAATGCAAGTGGTTCCAGCATACAATTCTGGTCAATCTTGAACTGGCATGACATCTTGTCTAATTTGGTAAAGCATGTGATAAACCGTACATAATTTTACCCTTTGAGAGGTTATATGTATTATATGTATATATATATATATAATTAGTCGTTTTCGCAAGAAAATTAAGCAATGTAGAGTTTGCCACATGAGCAACTCCTAGCAATTATTTACCCATTGCTTCCTTATTGGGCTTGCGGAACATTGACGCCACCTGCATCTCGAGAGAACGGCAGTTGGGGCAGCCCAGTTCAAAGAATTGCGCCTGGCACAAGCTCCGAAGGATTCGTAGAAAATTATGAGACGTGTACATGGTTAAATCCCGTATCATGTGGCACATCTATGTATGCTGTATAAAGAATTATGAAAATATCGACATATGTATATGTATTATGAATATGTTCATGCTCATTTTTATATTCATATTCATGTTCATGTTTATGTTCATGTATGTGTATATGTATATGTTCATGTATATGTATATGATTATGTATATGTATATGATTATGTATATGTTCATGTCTATGTATTTGTAGATGTAGATTAGATGTGTATGTGTATGTGCACTGCGATCTGCGGCCTTGCTCATGATCAGCCTGCACCTGGACAGGGGCCCAAAAAAACTCGTTACCCAGTGGTAATGACTAACATAGGACTGATTTACCCATGAAAAATGGTGATTTTCCGTACAAAAATGTATACTGTAATGTTAGTTTATCCTGGGAGAATATAGGAAAATCATCTGGTAAACGTTTACAGTTTGCGAACTGGAAAATGGCCCATAGAAATAATGGATTTACCCATTGATAGCATGGTGATTTTCCCATCCGTTTTTTGTACGTATGTTTACCAGAGGCTATATCGAGGATTGATTGACATTCAAAGGGATCGGGGGGGCATCGAAGTCAACATGAACTTGTTTCGGAGATATTTACAGGGGAGATGTGATAGGAGTGTCATCATTTCCACTCTAAAACTCCCATTTTTGGAGTATATAATAGCCCATTTTCAGACACAGTTGAATGGCATTCCAAACTATCATGTCAATGTGGTTTTTCTGTGCCCACAAAAAAGATCTACGCTAGGACTCGAACACACCGTGGCAGCAAGTTCCATCCATCCACGGAAGATCTTTGAAAAAGGCTATGCTGCACCACGGCTTCGGCTCAAAAAGTGCTCAAATCACCTGAGTTTCCAATCCAAAAAGCCTGGTGAAAATCCCAAGTTCCGGTGACATCCTCAAAGCTCTTGCCGCCAATGTTCCATGGGAATATTTTGATGGTCCATTGGGATTGGCCTCGAAGTTAACTTCATGGATCTTGTTTTCATCAGGGAAATATAATGACCCAATGGAATGCGATACCTATGATTTCATTAGGATTCTGATCATGATTTTCAGACAAACCCAACTGGTTACTACTGGTTACTACTGGTTACTACTGGTTACTACTGGTTACTACTGGTTACTTGATCGACCTGCATCCCAGCCTGATGCAGGCGCGCAAGTGCCTTGTCTCGCGAGGCAACTGGGACCTGAGAGGATGGGGCGCATCAGGGTTTCTTTGCGGTCTCAAAATGTGGAATATATATATATATATATATCATTTATTTATCTATTTATTTATTTATCTATTTATTTATCTATTTATTTATTTGATTATTTATTTAATTTAGTTTTTTATGTATTGATTTATATATATATAGTAACCCTCTTGTATGTGTGTGTATATATATAGTAACCCTCTTTTTATGGTGATACAATGGCGTATCGATAATGGCTGATCTAATCCCTTTTTCATATCACAATCCCTCTAACTCAATCCCTCTAATATCACATTCACTCAAGTGGGCCTCCAAAATGAATAGATCCACTAGTATTATACCAATGTGGAATATACTTCTTTGTTCATCCCAAGAATCGTAACTGGGTTATTTCACCCAAACAACTAGACATTGCCCCTACTTACCCTACGTAACTAAGGGGATGAACCACCACGTAGTAACCCCCTTTTTTATACTATCTTCTATCTTCCACAAAAAGTAAACCATATGTGGAAGATAGCAATATAGTCAATGCCGGGTCTATATTAATATAATTATCCTTTCTGTTTTCTGAAGGCTTTCCGATAGTTTCCTTGTTTTGTTTTTTTAGCTGACAATAAAGACACATGTTCCTTCACGTTCTTTAAATTAAAGAAACTATCAGAAAATGATTTGAGAAAACACTGGATCCTGCCAATCTTAGGGGACCCAGTTTTGAACAACCCAGTACCTGAATGCGGGGCTCGTGAAGACCTAAACCTGGAGATCCAATAAAACTCTGATCGCCAATGGCTGGTCTTCTTTCCTCTACAGTAACCCTCCAAAAAGGATGCCGAAAAAAATTAATTCATCACTAGTGGGATTTTACCAATTTTTATCTGCTGTGTTGCAGTTTTTTTCCATCACATTTTCATTGGGGATAAACCAAACACATCTGACGCACAAACCGATCCATCTGTCGCTGTTGCCTGATTCTCCACCCCCTGTCCCTTGGGAGTGCGTTTGATTGTCTGCAGGCCCCTTGGTTCAGCGGCAACTGCCCAAAATCTCGAAGACTTACTGTACCTTAGAATGCCTAAGGAAAAAATTATGATCAGATGGAGATACAATCAACCGTGTCTAGATTTAAAAAAAACGATTGAACAATTGTTTTTGTATTGAAAACTGAGGAAAAATCTAAAAGTAGTCTCAACAAACACACGATTTCCCATTCCAAAAATAGACGTATACGACGTATTGAAATGGTGATTCAGGTGACGTCCCCAAATCCCATGGTAAAGACATAACCTACTCCATTGAATTTGTTTTGGAACCCGTTTGGAGACAAACCCATTTTGGCACCGTGCCTGAATAGTTTTAGGAATACAATTCAAATTGGAAGGGTGAAAACACCCAGACTGCCCGACAAAATTATCAAAAAAAAATAGGTTTCATGGTATGATATTGATGGAGATCAGCCAATTTCCTGTGAAATGTCTGTGAAAGTGTCATTGTTCATAATGTCGTTTCCCATTGAAATCTCCATTGATAGGGGAAAAAAATCCCATGAACACCTCCATTTTGTAGATTAGTGTTCTCTTCAAAAATTGGCATTGTCCATCATTTCCCATGAAAGATATGTGATTTACTGAGGTCTGAACCATTTCTCAAATTTTTCTAAGACGCCCGGATCTTGTGTCGCCGCCATGGCTAGCGTCGCGTCGGGTCAAACTGGGACACTGTACCCGTTGTCCCAAAAAAACGAGAGAACACGACCATCTAAGACTGAGGCAGTGTGCAACATTTATCATATCTCCATAATTTATCCATTTTTTTGAATGTTTTTTAAGTCATACTTCGGAACCTTTTTTTCACCTAATCAAAGCATCCAACTGGGGGTAAAACTGATGTTGGCATGCCCAAGGTTGATACGAAAATTCCAACTGTTGTCATCCAAGAGGACGGTTGTTTCAAAAAAGGTGTCCGAATCATTCATCATGTCGTCCTGGATTGCCAGTGTTCATGCAAAATCACACCATGGTGGAATGTCCCCCAATTTCAAGTTCTGAGTGATTTAGCCATTGAACTGCGGCGCAAAATTCATTTTCTACCTTAATTGGACCTGGTAGTCAAAGCCATGAAAACTATGCTGACCACTTGAACTGTGTAGGTTTCAGGAAAAAACGAAACAAATACCAAAGGCATCTGGCAAAGGTCGCAAAAACGTTTCGTGAATCATTGTTTTTGATGATGATTATGGTTGCCATTGTTTTCAAGAATCTAATTGCGTGTCAATATCGGTGTCATTGTGCTTGTGAATCATGCGTTATCATTTTCGTTGTCATTATTGTCAGCCGTCATGGTTCTGATGGTAACCATTGTAAACAATGGTAATGATGACTCGACTCTCGCATGAACTCAGAGGTCCATAATGACACAGCCCCGGACTCTGGTGGTGGGGTCAGTGCATTTGAAACTATGGTGACTGAATATGACAATGCTGCAACTAGACCATGCAAAAGTTCATAGTTCATTCCCGCGCAGTGTTCAGCCCAGAGTCTGCACGTATGTTTTCAGCCAGAACCCAGCCAGAAACCAAGGGGCGCTCGCTACCCCCAAAATACCCTGGCTAAAGTTTGGGGTGCGACCCCAAAAGCTCAGCTGGCCATGTATGTCAATATAAAGGTGGACAATGGTTAAAAACCAAGGGGTGCAGGTCTAAGGAGGGAAAACCATACAATTCTGAGATGGACCCAAAAAAAAACCACGACCCCCCCCCAAGGTTCCAGGGTCGGTTCCTGTTTTTCCCGCAACGAACATGCCTTTCTCATCTCGCAAGTAGCATTGATACTTATGGAGCAATTCCGGGTCAAAGGCTCACTTAGGACGACTTTTCACTCACTTAGGACGACATTTTGAGATGTGGACTTCAACCTTCAGGGCTAAGCGAGGCACTGACCATTCCGGAGCCTAAACAACTGAAAAAAAAATCACTTTCCTTTCCCTGGCGGCAGTTTGGGATACCCTCATGAATGGGGACATGTCTCAGTCAGACTATTTTTTTCATTGTTGATTTCCCATTTATCTGCAGGGAAGGGAGGTTTCCATCGCCTTGCGATGGGGGTTCTGCGCCGGTCCAGCCCAGCACAAAGACACTGGAAGTTTATCATTGTACAGGACATCATTTTGCTGATTAAATTTAATATTAAAGGTGAGCGTCCTGTTCGCTTTTGGTGCCAATAGTGGATCACCGCGGTTTTTGGGCATCTTTTGGATTCACCATGGGCCATCAAGGCGAAATTAGCTGTGAACTCGCAGATGGTTCAGGCATCTCAACTGTGTTGCTTTGGCTTGCAAATGCAATTCGTCACTGTTTTCTGATGCTGGCCCTCTTGAGACCATCGCGGAGAACAAGAAAGAACAGAAATCAGCAGCAAAGCGCCGCCAGCGGTTGCTAAAGCAGTTGCTAAAAGCAGCCCAACAGCTGCCAAGCTAGGATGTGCGTTTTCCCACAGCGCGGAGCGTATAGTTGATGAACTTGGACTACTATACCCTGAAAACTGTGGAAATTTGCGGAAAAACATGGCCAGCGTATAGCGTATAGTTGGTTCAATTCGATAAAAAATATTACTTAAAAAATCTTTCTTAGAATGTAAGCTGACCGGCCAAAATGGATCTCACGCCACAGCGCAGAGCGTTTAGTAGGGTACAAACCGTCTGGCCCGCAACACCAAAATTGTGTGTTGGGCTCTTTGTTTGCACGATTATTTTAGAGATTCAATTTTTTGCGTGACGGGCGCAGCACTTGAGAACCCCGTACGGCCATCTGAAAGGTTGAAGCGCGGCTGGATACTTTTATTTGACG
>Ga0126342_10001504_pt1 | contig 33020 bp, 23 predicted proteins | sample Cyp1metagenome_FD_92528 | JGI IMG/M metagenome (GOLD analysis project Ga0126342, IMG submission 92528) | Coral microbial communities from Lord Howe Island, Old Settlement Bay, Australia - Cyphastrea 1 metagenome | ecosystem: Host-associated > Invertebrates > Cnidaria > Coral ...
ATACTATATATAAATATAATATATATAATATATATATATATATATGCATATGTATATATATATATATATGTATATAAAGTATTACCTTGAAGTGTGCCCTGAAGTATGCCTCAGGGAAGGCGCCATGCCTCTGGGTTGTTTTTTGTCGAGGCCAGATGATTCGCCAGAAGACTGGCTATGCTTAGATGGGCAGTCGGGTTATGTGCTGAAGGCGGGTCAGCTCAGCTCATGACTTTCCCACATGGCGATCAGAACTGGGCTTGGTTTTCAGACCCAGTTCTCAACGTAGCTTATGGATTACTATAATAATCCATAATAATCCATATATGTTGGGAGTATACCATCCACAGCATATAATCAGACATCATGTTTATAATAACCCACCATGTATAAGAACCCATATTGTATGATTTACCCTCTGGTAAATTAACATAGACCCTGAAAATAACCAATTTTTAGAGGAAACTAATCTTCCAACCCCTATCTACCAGGGTCTATGTTAATTTACTGAAGGGTACATATTATTATATGTTGGGGATTATCATAATCCATGAGCTGGTAATGTGGCCTGGTCCAGCAGATCGTCCGAATTGCAGCCAAATTGTTTCTTCGGATGCCCTTGTAGCCAAGAAGTACCGCCCAAATTCACGGATTACATAATCATCATTTTTCCTACTGGCATGGCAGTTTTTAGACACTCCCACATATCATATTCTTGAGTTAGTTGTATATATCAAAATTCCATATGATCCCCATTATATCCCCAATCTTCATCATTTTTCAGAGGACAAGGTTCTGTTGTGGACGGATAGCAAGCGCCACAGGATGGTAGTCGGAAGGATTCTCGGCTTGGGATGCTGGTGAAGCCGTTCAAGCTGCAGGGGGTGCCACCAGATCCTTGGCTCGTTGGGCAGCTGACATGGCTCATGGCTCAACAATGAAGCACCCAAACTAAGATGAAAGCCATGTTTTTTTGGCGTTGTTTCTTTTTTCCATTTGTTTATTTATGTTTTACTTCTTTAGATTTTTCTCTTTGAGCAGATACTCTACCTTTTTTTCTGACCGAAGTCAACCCAGCCGTGGAGTTTCAGGACTACTGCCCTTCAGTGCTTCTGACACTCAAAGACGGCTGGAGGAAAGCACGCTCAAGTCGTCCAGGTGCCATCCATCATGGCCACCATCGGGAAGGGTTGAGATCGATTTGCCAATCGGTTGATGTCCTTAAAGAATAGTTGATGTCCAATCTGCTTGGCAAAATACGTCTATCATTGGTAGTCTGACTTGCCCATGGTTGTTGTTGCTTGATTTCCCTTTGGCCGCTAAAAACATGGCCATCGCAACGGAATATCCCAACTTGGGTTACTTAGTCTTGGTTGTTTCAGATATCCCAAATTGTAGTGATATTTCCAACATTCGTTAGGTAGACATCTCCTATGGTCGATTCCATCTCTTCGTATGTGCTAGTCTCATGTCTGCTCCGTCCCGCGCCAGCGTTGTGGCAAGGCGTTCCCCTGCTGCGGCCCAATGCCGTGGGGAAGCTGCGACAGTTGGCGGAAGACGCGGTGCCTTAGACTATGGAGATTTAGTTCGCTGGGAAAATCATCGAACTAGATGGGGATTTTTCCAGAAGGCCATGTTTGAAGGATGCTTGCGGGAATAGCCTCCAGTAAACTAGCAGTTCGCCATGGAAAACAACAGGCAATTCATCTACTTTCATGGGTAATTTTGCATGGCTATGTTAAAATACCAGAGGGTAATCATTCCACTAGTTGGGTGTGTCATGAAATATAACCAATCGGTTTATGGGGATATTTCATGGTGATATCACAGGAGATATTGATTTTGGGTGTGGAACCTGAAAACTAAGGATTTGATGCCCAGTTTTTTTTTTTTGGGGGGGAACATGATGATCAACCAATGAGATATTGGGATATACTATTTAGTTCACTTTATTTGCGTAGGAACCACTTTTTGAGGGGCAGTGCTTGAGAACAATGCTGAATATCAGATCATATTTCCGAATGCATTGCAATGAGCTTACGTCGTTTTCCGTCACTGGAATGATGGGAAATGGATTCGGGGCATCATCTATAGCAGGCCTTCAGCTTCAGCAGCTTATAGCTTTGTGGAAGGTGTCTGCGGCCTCCACCTGTGGTGGCTTTGACCTGGATATCTTTGAAAGTGAATACCAGAAAGGAGCGGCCAGACCTCGGTCCCGGCGCCAGGATGTTTCTGGTGAAACAAATGGCAGGTGAATATAAAATAAGATGTATAAGATACATGGATTCTATCACATAGGTTTATGTAAATCTGATATGACAGAGATATGGAGAGAGATGCACATATGGTTGCAAACATACATATACAATCATACACATATACATAAACATACGTATATATATATACATACATGCATATGCATATGCATATGCATATGCATATGCAAATGCATATGCATAAACATATATATATATACATACATATGTACATGTACATATACATATACATATATATATAGGTTTCCCAAAATGGGGGTACCTCTGAATCATCCATTTCAATAGGATTTTCCATCAGAATCCCCCATTTATGGACCCCCCCTTTCCCTGCGCTCAGCAGGAGTTGAAACGGTGAGGTCCGAGCAGGGCTTCTTTGCACAGGCGGGGCCATTCTATGGTGCTTTGAGTGGTTTAGAAAAGTTGGACACATGGAAATTACCCTCTGGTAAACTAACATAACTATGGAAAATCATCATTTTTAATTGGAAAACTCACTATTTCTATGGCCATTTTCATAGCAAACTGTTAATTTACCAGAGGGTATAAGGTAAATATGGTCTATGATATCCTTGAACACACATTTCCATCTTTCTGAGGACCGCTGTAGATTTGAAAGATCTACAGAATTGAGTGAAACTCCTTTCTTGATCTCAAATGCTTGACGGGTTTGCTACGGCTTTCCTCAATTCATGTATATATATATATATGTACTGTGTATATAATATCGCCACTGTATATAATTGTCTATCCCAATATACAATCTATACATATCATGTTGGTAAAGCAATCATAAACCACCCATAGTTTGATGGTTGGAATCCCATCTCTAAAAATGGTCAACTTGGGGCTGGTGCATCCCTCGTGCGCGAGGCAAGATCCTTGTTGCAGAAAGCAGAACGGGCTGCCCCTTGACGCCACCAGGATCACCCATCTTCGGTATCCACTAGCAGTCACTAGCATCCTGGGTAGGCGTGTACATACGTATGGATATATATATATATGTATACACACACACACTGTATATATATATATGTATTGTATGTGTGTATATATATATATTTATTTATTATAATTACGCAGAATATCTAGACACAATAGATGCATAAACTCAGTCTATATACACATATATATATATATATATAACACAAACAAAAAACACAACTCTCTCTCTCTCTATATATATATACATATACACGCGCCGATGATGATGAAATCATCACCTAAGTGGGGTCCAAATTGGATGGCCTTTGGCACGTCTTGGACAATCTCCTTCGAGACCACCTGACTCCATTTATATCAATGAAACCTGGTTCTGAAACCACTCGTCATGGTTTCAAAACGTCAGGCAAGGAGGTGTTGAATTATGTTGAACCGTGCTTACCTAGATAATATGCATACGGAATATATATATACATATACTGGTTGGTGGTTTGGAACAGCCGTGATGCTCGAGCTCCTCCCAGTGGTGCGGCTGGGACGTACCAATCCTCGAGCTTTTCGTCTCTCATCGTTGGCCATGGCAAGTGGTTCCTACCCCATGGAGTTTGGAAATGTGGACAAAGGTCAGTTGATTACCCTCTTGGTGGAGCCACTGATTTTTGACCCCTCTCATGATGCTCATCAGGTCAAGGTGGTCCATTCCGGTGCAGTTTGCTACTTTTCTGGATTGCTGCCTGCAGGATTCATGCGATTTACCCTTTGTGATGTGGAAGTGGTGCGACAGTTCCCGTGTCCTTTGGTTAAGACCTCTGCCAAAACAAGGGTTCTTTCTCACTCCCCTCCTAGCTGGGTTGACATGCACAAAATGATTGATGGATGTTGCGGGATTGGTGGAATTTCACATGGAGCGCAAGCAGTTGGGGTTGTTACTACGGTTGCAGTTGATTCCAATGTGTTGATGACTGATTTGCATAAGAAACATTCAGGTGCCGAAGTCATTACAGGTGATCTGGGTGACATTTCTGTCATCGCTGAAGCGTGGAAGAAGGCCGATGGGGCCCAGATACTTTCCGCCGGGTTCAGCTGTCAGCCGTTCAGTCGCCTTGGGGATCAAAGAAGTGGTAACGACCCCAGGTCGGAGTCCCTTCCGAAAGCCTTAAAGGCTGCCTATTACCTGCAAAGTAAGGTGGTCCTGCTCGAATGTGTCACACCGGCAGGTTCAGACAGATTCGTTTCTCAATGCCTCGATCATTTCATCAAGCTTACTGGTTTCAAGAAAGAGCAAATTGACCTTCACCTTCATGATGTTTGGCCTTGTCGCCGCTCACGAACATGGTGGTTGCTCACTGATCCATGTCTAGGTGGAGTAGGGTTGCAAAGTTGGTCTCCCATTAGTAACTTGCCTATTGTCAAATGCCTGATTCCGTATATAGCTCGATGGGATCCAAGAGATGAGCTGGCACTGTCATTGGATGATGCTGAGAGGCTGGCCTTTGGAGCTGAGGATGGTAGGTATCCTGGATTCATGCTTTCATCTGAAGGGGTATCTCCAACTGCACTTCATGCCTGGGGTTCGCAGTTGCGCCCTTGTCCTTGTGGCTGCCGAGGATTTGCATTGTCTGAGAAGCGCCTTCAGGAGAAAGGTTTGTTTGGGCTGTTGGTTCAGTCACAGGCGGGTCATGGGCCTCCTCCATGCCTTAGGCACCTGCATCCGAATGAAGCGCTGGCCCTCAATGGTATGGATTGCACAATTGACCTGGGTCTTAATGTCCGGTTGTCCTTGTCTGGAGTTGGGCAGATTGCAAGTCCCTTGCAAGCCGCGTGGGTTTTGAGTTTCTTGGTTTCCAAAATTTCGATTCTCAGGTTTGGGTGTGCCCCTTTTCCGCCTGAGACACAGCTGATTGCTTTTCGTTCATGGTTGCTCATGAAGTGTTCTTCCATGTGGCCATGCAATGATGTTGTCGTCCAAGACAAGACACTGCGTGATTTGGTTGCTTTTTGGCAGGATTACAAGGAAATTCCTCTCACACAGTTGATGCTCTGTAGTCATTGGCCTGCGCTGAAAGCTGAAATGATTTCCATTGCGGCAGTCTTGGACAGCATCATTTGCAGTCATTCGGGGGCCGTGGCAGCCTCTTCTGACTTTGAGGCTCCAGAAACACCTTGGTATGACCAGCCCATTGCGGATCCCAAATGTGATCTGTGTTTGCAGGTGTCTGTTTCCATGGTGACTTTGATTGATGTTGATGGCAGTTCCTTTCCTTTTGGATTTCAGGCAGGGTCCACCATTTCTGATGTTTTGCAAGCACATGCCAGATTAACGGGCCCTTTGACCGTTCAACTTGTCTCTGATGATCGGGGGCATGTCCTTCCGTTCAACCAAGTGATTGAGCCGGGACAAGCCATTCTTGTTTTCTTGTCCAAATCAGGTGAAGGTGAACATTTCTCAAATCGCGCGCCTGAATCTGAAAGCGATAGGGATGCTGCTCCCCCTTCCGTTGGTGATGTTGATATGGGTCCTGGCCGCCCTGATGGCATTTTGAGTCCCTTGCCTGTTCCCAATGTGGCTGCTGCAGGGGAATCCGGGCTACTCCCTAGAATGCCCGACGAGACTTTGCAAGCAGATCTGCCATCTGATGTGAAAAGTGGTGCCTTACCCACCAGTGTGATTTCGCCTACTGCAGTTTGGACACAGCAGTGCCAACCTGAAGGTGATAGTGAGTTCAGTGCCTCAGAACAAGGCAAATTGCCATCGCTGTGGGGCTCTGTACAGGCGCTCCTTGGGCTGACTCAGCAACAGTTTTTGCGATTGTCTGTACCTTGCATTGGGGATTCAGCAAAGTTGCTGTCACTGCGCAGCCAAGTTGTCACCATCAATGAACGCATTCAATTGTTAGATGTGCAACAAGGCTTGTGGGCTGATGATGAGATTGCCTTTCACTTGAAGCAACTTGTTGAGCAGTTTTGTAGTCTTCCCAAGGTTGCTGACACTGGCAAGGCCAAAGTGTGTGTCATTGACCCACTGTTGTTGGGTGCTTGGATCTGCGGATGTGGTTTCCCCATTGAGGATTGGGCTAAGTGTCATGTTGATGTTCTTCAGTCCAGTATCCAAGTGATTGGTGTGGGTCGTCTGGACACGCATTGGATTCCATTTCAGCTTGTCCCCTGTGGGGTACATGCCAATATCTTCACCTGGGATGCACCTTGTCATGGTCATGAACGTTTCAACCAGGTTTTGGAACATATTGGAAAAGCGTTAGGCTTCGCTTCAGTATTGATCAACCGTCAGCAGAGACTGGTTCCGGTTTCCACCAAATGTGGGGCTATGGCCATCCATTTCCTTCATGGAGCGTTACATGGAACTATGCTGCCCATTGTGGCCAGTGAAGTTGATGTGGTTCACACCATGCTTCGTGAGCGTTTTCATAATGCATTGACACAACGTGGTGTTGCACACCGACCGTGGATCTGGGGTAGTGGGGATGCTGATGATGATCTTGAAGGGGAATGTGGGCCACTCCCTAGATTGCCCACCAGCGTTGAGCAGCCTGAACCGGTGAGATCTACTATTGAGTCCTTTACTAGGGAAATCAGGACAGAGCCTGAGTCAGTCGTCCTTTTTTCTCCTGTTGAGTCTGCTGTATCTGAGGCGGATCCTTCCATGTGTTTAGGAACCCAGTCTTTGCCGGCTGCGGTGCCGATTGCATCCGATGAGTTGAGCCTGTTTCAACTCCTGGCTGCTGATTGCCAAATGCTGAAGGACTTTGAGACTCCGATCATTGAAGATTTGACTCGGTTGGGGTGGCTTCGTTCTCAACTGATTTCCGTTTCTGATCGTTTGGCCATTCTTTCTCGACAGTATGGTATCTGGGCTGATGATGAAATCCGATTTCACCTGCATGAGCTTGCAGCAGTGTGTGCAGCAATTGGAATGACTGATGGAGATGTTCACAGGCCTCTGGTTATTGACCCCTTGCGATTTTCCTCATGGTTTGATGGTCGTTCATTGCAATGTTCCCAATGGGCTCAGTCTCAGCGTGATGTGTGGGTCAACCAAACCAAGGTTATTGGAGTCTTCAAGTGGGATAAGCATTGGTTTCCTGTCCTGTTTCTCCCTGCTGGGGATCATGTGACTATTGTTCTTAGTCATCGACATTTGCAAATTCCTGCCAAGCTTGTGAACATGCTGGTTGACATTGCTTCGGGCCTTGGCTTTGAGGGTATTCGATTCCATCATGAAATGCCAAATTTCATTTGCCACTCAGCGTGTGGAGCAAGTGCCATAGATTTCCTTCGTCACAAATTGCTGGGACTCTCTGTTGCGGTCAAATACTCGCAAGTCTGGAGTCTGCATGTCCAGTTTCGTGATTTCTTCCGACAAGCTTTGCTTCATGAGACACTGGTGAGTAGACCTTGGGTTTGGGCCTCTGGTGCTAGTGATTCAGAGGCAACAGAACGTGAATGGGACTCTGAGGATGGTGGGGCCACTGGCTCTGGTGTCCCGCAGCCAACAACTCCAGTGCCTGCTGCTTTGCCGACCATCATCACCATCTCATATTTGTATTGACACTGAGGATCGCATTGCTTTGATTGTTGAACATGGCAAGGATATGGGGGATGATGAAATCAGATTTCATCTTGCCACCTTGCTGAAACAACGTGGTGACCGTATTTTGGTGGGTCACGAAGTTTTACCCATTGTCCTGGGCTTTGAGGGGATCAATTTTTTGAACTGGGATGCCACAGGACACATTGTGACCGAGAAGTGGTGTCAGAGCTTTCCACAGGTCAAAGAAAAAGGGCATCAGATTGTCGCTGTCGTGCTTGAAGGTCATCATTGGATTCCGCTTTGGTTTGTGCCTGGAGGAATGGTGTTGGTGATACACACTTTTGATGACATTGTTGATTACGACATCTTTGATGGTAAGCTGCGTTGGATGGGGCTTCACCTTGGTTTTGAGGAGGTTGTCATTCATCGGGTTCCCCATGGACTTCCCTCCCACACTTTGTGTGGTGCCCATGCTCTTGCTTTCTTGGCACATATTCTGTTGCAAGCTGATTTGCCAGAGGACATTGAAGAGCTTGATGCCATGCGAGTCAACATGCGTGCTTCATTTGTCCAAGCCATGTATGAGCGCACTACCTGTATTTGTCCAATAGTCTGGGGATCTGGGGGCTCTGGAGCCCTGGTGAAATCATTGTCGGCTGAGCTGTGTCTCCATGGAGTTCCAGAAAACCTGTCTGAACAGCGTGCCTCTCAGGCTATCAAGGCTATTGGTAGTGAACAGTTGCAGCATGCACTCCAGCAAAAGCAGGTGTGGCGCCACTTGAAGGCTTTGGCTAGTAATGTTAGTTTCAAACTGGTATTGCCAGCAGAGCTTGATGCAACCATTGCCTCCAACAAAGGCAAGACGGTTGGCAAGAAGTCAGGTAAGGTTTCCAAGGCGCCTGGGTTTCCGCTGCCGGTTGAATTGGATCCAAGTCGTCTGGTTGTCCTTGAAGGCACATTTCGATGTCAACAAAAGGTTCTGCCACAATTGTCCTTGCAGCAGATTGGACCGATTAGTTCAGGCTTTGTTTTGATGACACCCCAAGAAGCTGAACCCTACTTGAAGGCTGGTGTTTTAGTCTCTCAAGAACCGCTTGCTTTGGTTGTCTTTCACAGGGCTGACTTCAAGCTCCAATCTATGCTTGCACAGAGCAGAGTCACGGTTCCCTGTCGGTGCCTGATGGACAATGAACCTGTGTTAGCTGAGGCCACTCTGATCCAGATTGGGGCAAAAGTTGTTGAAAAGTTTGCAGGCAATGATCTCATTTCTCTGGACTCACCTGATGTCCGCACCATTCGTGTCTCTGTTTTCAGGGATGAACTTGATGATTGGGATGGCTTGGTTAAAGCTCCAGTTCGGTATGTGGTTGCTCTCTTTCCTGAACTTAAGCGCTGTATGAACACGGGGTGTTCCTGTAATGCTTGGCACAACACAGAAGACCTTCCGATCCGGGAGCCCATCTTGGATTTGTGGAGACGGCAATTTGTGAAGTTTGGCTTCAAACCAGTTGATGCGACCAAGGCTGACCTGTTTTGTGTCTCTATCCGCCTGCCAGCATGTTTGTTGGAAAGAGTTTTGACTCGCAGTGGTAGTGCAGGTGCTTACGTAGAACCTCGCTCAGCTGATGGGCAGCGTGTCCTCCAGGAGTACATGGTGATCTGGACAGGTAAGATGTCACTGCAGGAGCTTTCCCATTTGAAGCAAACCAACCCGGCAGTAGTAGGTTTGGCTCGTGTCAATGATCGTAGGGGACTTCGCGTGACTGCAGCCCAAGCACAAGAGGTTCATAGAGCAGTTCGTCCTGATTCTTTGTTTTCTTTGTTTCTGCCGTCTGGGGAGCGAACCAATTACATTGTGGGTCCGTTCCCTTTTGGACTTGATCGACAGGCTATCAACCGAGCTATGAAGCATGTTCAATGGCAATGCAAACCTCTTCAGCCTGCGGCCCCTCAGCCAGGGAGAGGTGCCATGTGGGTAGTTCAAGCGGTGGATGAGCCTCCTAGTTCCATTGTGCACACCAGTCATGGGGAAATACTTATTTCCAAACAGAAACCAAGTGAAACCACTGATCGGAATGACATTCCGCAGCCCATTGCTTCGGCATCTACGTTGGCCCTTTGTGGTGGTGGCCCCAAAGAAGATGACCCTTGGTCCAAAAGTGATCCCTGGGGGAAGTTTCAACCTGTGACAGTTCCTCGGGCTGCTCCCACGGCTGCTGAGAGTGTTCAACAAATTGAGTCGCGTATCCAAGCTTCGATCATGGCCAAGCTCCCGCAACCAATGGAGCAGGATGACTTGCCTGACCGTTTAGGGCTTCTGGAAGAGCAATTTCAGCAGATGGTGCAAAAGCAGGTGCTCCTGGATGGCCAAGTCCAAGAGCTTTCCACCCAACAGGCTCAGAGTACTGCTTCTCTGCAGTCACAGATTTCTGTCCAGTCGCATCAGCTCCAAGGGCAGATTGAGTCGCAAAATCAAAGTATCCAAGCTATGTTTGAGAATCAATTGACCCATATCAGAAGTTTGCTTTCCAAAAGACCGCGTGAGGATGGCGAATGATGGGATGGGCATGGCCAATGGTTTCACTTCATGGGTGCCTTCGCAATGATCTTGGGTATGTTCATGCTGTGTTGTGTTGGCCTTTGCCCATTTTTCCTTTTTGGGGGTTTAGTCATCTCTGCTGGATCCACTGCTGTGCAGAACGTGTGGTCCCGACTCGTTGTACTGATGGTATTTTTACCAGTGGTTCGGATAGGTGAAGCTGCCAATCCTGGCCCAGAAGATGCTATGTTTGTTTTGGGTATTGCAAGTCCTTCTGGTTTGCGAAGCAAAGCTCCTTTTGTTGCTACTCAAATGGCCCATGGGGACATATGGGCATTTAGTGAGACGCATTTATGTTCCAGAGAATTAAGCTCCTTTAATGCCGGTTTGAAATTTGCCAATGCGCCGTTTGCTCCTATGCTAGGTGGGTATCCTGTGCCGGTTTCCAAAGATAATACTGGTGCGTGGAAGGGGGTTGGTGTTCTGTCCAAGACACCTGTTCGGCATATTCCCCAGGATTGGCCGAAAGAAGTTGCCCAATCTTCCAGAATCATGGTCATGACTCATGACGTCCTTTGTGGATCAGGTTTGCCTGACTGGTGCTGTAGTTTATGGGGAACCAGATAGTAAGCATTATCCCATGCGCTTGCAACATACTGAAGCGTTGCTTCAAGCTGCCATTTCGTCGGTTGGATTTCTTGCTTCTGGCCCGCGTTTCATAGCAGGGGACTGGAACGTTTGTCAGAGTGAGCTTCCTGCTTTTGATGTGCTTTCTCAACTTGGATTCAAGGATCTGCAAGATCTTGCTGAGGAGAGGTGGGGAATTCGTCCCAAGGCTACCTGTAAGTTTCGGACCAGAAAGGATTTCTGCTATGTTTCACCTGAACTTCAGGCTTTGCTGTCGCATGTTTCGGTGATAGAAGACCTTTGGCCAGATCACGCAGTGGTCCAAGGACACTTTCATAGACTCACCCAGTCTGTACCTCGGGATGTTTGGCCCAATCCTAAACCTTTCCCTTGGCCGGCTCATTGGGATGTACCTGTTGATGTTTGGAACAGTTTGACTGGTGACGTGGATGCCAAATACTCTCAACTCTGGGCTCTTCTTGAAGAATCTGCATGTGCCAAATTGCCATTTCCAGTTAGCAAGCAGGTCCGAGGTCGTGCCCAGACGGTCTCCACTAAGGCAGTTAAGTTTGGACAATTTGCCCCAGTGCGGATTGGTCGCTCTGGAGAGTTTCAGCCTCACTTCCATGGGTCTTCGCTGAGGTATTCCCAATGGGTTAGACAAGTTCGTAGACTTCAAGCATTCTGTCGATGCATTGGGGATGCGAATCCTCCTAGTAAACATTCTGTGCTTGTCTGGGGGTCTATTGTGCGTGCCCCTGGGTTTGCAGGGGGTTTTTCCAGTTGGTGGGCCTCATGCCCGCACAAAGTGCATGGGGCTCCACGTCAGTTGCCATGGGTGCCTCCACCACATGCTTTGGCCCTCACAATTTTTGAATCCTTGGTGATTAATGTTCGTGACCTTGAAAAGCAATTGAAATCGTCTTCTAGACAGTATGCACGCATGCGAAGAGCTCAAATGCCCAACATGGTTTTTCGTGATTTGAAAAGTGTGCCTGCAAATGGGGTTGATTACCTCTTACAACCCATGAAAGCCACAGTTGTGGAAGTGCGATCAGATGAGGTTGCAATTGTTGTTGACCCCCCGCACAATTGGGTCTCCACTCAGCCAGTTTTGAGTCAAGGTCGTGCCCTTAACATCATCCATGCTGAACATGACTGTCTCTGGCTTGAATCTGTTGCTGATGTTGCTATTGGGGATCCTGTATCTCAGCTTCGGCGCACTGGGTCCAAACATGAACTGGAGAAAGTTTTCATTGATGCTTGGAAGGCTCGATGGGATCGGCACAAAGATGTTCCTTACGAGCGCTGGCATACTATTTTGGACTTTGCTCGGCGCAGACTGCGCACAATACCGATGAGTTGGCCTGCTTTGGATGCAGTGAAGTTTTCTCAATTGGTAGGGCAAAAACGCCGAAAATCGGCAGGTGGATTGGATGGTGTGACTGTTGCGGATCTGCAACATATGCCCAGCAATGCTCAGGCTGCGTTCTGTGACATGTTTCGAGAAGCCGAGGTGACTGGGGACTGGCCTGGACAACTTCTCCAGGGTAAAGTTGTTTGCTTGGCAAAAACTGAGCATCCTAGTTCTGTTGGAGATTACCGTCCCATTACCATTCTTGGCATGTTGTATCGTGTTTGGAGCTCCTATCAGGCCCAAAATGCTATCAGAGCTTTGGACCAGCACCTGCCGGACACTTTATATGGATGTAGGCCTGCCAGATTTGCTGGTCAGGTTTGGAGTCAGCTTCTTTGGGCAGTTGAGTCTGCTGTCTCGCATGGTGTGGCGTTGACGGGGTTGATTGCTGATTTGCAAAAAGCCTTCAATCACATTCCTAGGGTAGTGGTGTTTGAAGCAGCTGCCTTGCTTGGCCTCCCGTTCCCTTTGCTTACAGCCTGGGCGGGTGCATTAGTGAAAGTTGGGCGTCGATTTCAGATAGGTTCGAATCTGACCAGGAATGTTTTCAGCTCCACTGGAATGCCGGAAGGAGATGGGCTTTCGTGCTTAGGTATGCTGATAGTTGACATCCTTTTCCATGAATGGCATGTTTGTTTCTTTCCCTTGTGTCAGCCGGTGTCTTATGTGGATGATTGGACCATCATTACTACATCTCCAGACATGCTGGAAGGTATTCGAAGGTGCCTTAGTAGATTTACTGATGCCCTTGACATGCTGTTGGATGACCATAAGACCTTTGCTTGGTCAGTCTGTGGGCAAGGACGCAAGGTGCTTGCCGCTCATGGATTCAGAGTTCAGAACTGTTGCCGGGTGCTGGGAGCGCATGTCCAAATTTCGCGTAAGCATACAAATGGGACCCAAACCAAACGTCTTGATGCTATGCAAGCCATGTGGTCTCGGTTGAAGCTTTCTGCCTCTCCATATGAACTCAAAGTCCGTGCTATTAGAACTGCTGCATGGCCCAGGGGGCTTCATGCCATTGCGGCAACCACTATTGCCTCACAACATTTTAGTAGCCTTCGTGCAGCTGCTATGAAAGGGCTCAATGCTTCTGGATCAGGTTGCAATGCAATGGTTCATCTGAGCCTCATTGAACAGCCCACTACAGATCCTCAATTTTGGGCCGTTGTTCAGACCATTCGCTTAGTCAGGGATTGTGGTATTGCGGAAGTTGTCGGTAGTGCACTGGGCGCCCTTGTCCACGATGTTGATGGTGTTATGCGCAATGGAATTACTGCCACTTTGCTCACAAGGTTGCAGATTCTTGGCTGGCATATCCCGAGCGCTATGAGTGTGGTTGATGACTTTGGCAGCTTTTCAATCTTTGAACTCTGCATGGAAGAGCTGAAATGGCGAATGGAATGGTCTTGGCTCAAAGTGGTTGCTTCCAGTGTTGCACATAGACCTGGTTTGTCAGAACTTGCTCGCGTTGACCCAGGCAAGACACGTCGGTGGCTGATGTCTCTTTCTGTGTCTGACAGGGCAGCCTATCGGAAATTGTTGAATGGGGCCCACATCACTCAGGATGCTAAGCACTATTGCCAGGAGAGTGAGTCTGACGTCTGCATGTATTGCCCGTGTGTGGACTCTCGTTTTCATAGATTCTGGCAATGCCCCTCCTTCCAGGCCTGTCGGGAAGGGGTTGATGATGAGTTGTTTGCGGCTCTTCCTGAGCTTCCTGAATGCGTTACATGTTATGGTTGGGCCCTTCGCCCTACCACGTGTGTTGAGTGGTATGGTTTCCTGCATAACATTGCCTGTCCTGACCTTCCAGTTGCCCCAGATGTTGCTGGTGATATGCTGCATGTGTTCACTGATGGAAGCTGTTGTAACCCTGCCTACCCAGAAGCAAGGTTCGCCTCTTATGCTGTGGTCACTGCTGATCCTGCTATGCTCCAGCCGGCTAGGGTGCTCGACTGTGGACCACTTCCAGGGCTTCGTCAGACCTCTGTCCGGGCTGAGCTATTTGCAGTGCATCGTGTAATTCGTATTGCTGCCACGTATGGTTTGAGGGTTATGATCTGGTCAGACTGTCTTTCCGTGGTTCGACGTTTGCGTAGGATCATTGGAGGTGCAAGAGTCAAGATCAATTCTCCCAATGCAGATCTGTGGCTCCGTATTCAAAATGATTTACAAGAGGGAAGTTGTGAGATCCACTGCACCAAGGTGACGGCTCACAGAAACCTGGAGGAAGCCAACACCTTGTTGGAAGAGTGGTGTTTTCAACATAATCATTTTGCTGATCGTGCAGCTGCACATGCTCAAGATTTACGTCCTGCGGATTTTTGGGACTTGCTTGCTAGGCATACTGCCGCATGTGTGCGAGTTGATGCTTGGAATGCTCAAATCCAGAAAGTTCTGTTGGCGGTAAGTAAACAGGTCTTGGAAGGGGTGAACAATCATGAAGCTGAACCTGAGAGTGTCCCCATTACCTCTGTCCCGATTCAGACTTGGCAGCCCTTGCCAGATTTGCCTGTTTTACCTCAAGGTGCCGTGCGATGGTACGGCTCTAGCATTGTGCAGAAGCTGGTTTCATGGTTCTGGCCTGTTGTGCAGCACACGCAGCTCCCATGTCTCTGGGTGTCGTATGCTCAGTTATTTGTGGATTTTGCGCTGTCGACTGGAGAAGTAGGGCCTATTAACATTGGAGGTTGGAAAGATGGAGCTGATATGCCTTTGCAGGGTCTCTTAAGTATTGGGTTTAAATGTCGGGCCAGGTCCTTTGCCAAGGTCTTGCGTGAAATCTTGCGGCACTCAGGAGTCAAAGTTGTTTCTGATTATGTAAGACCGCACAGTGAAATGATAGCAATGCATGCCAGTTGCCTTGCAGTGCCATGGCCGACAGAGCGTTTGATTGCAGTTGATCGCTGGTTTCTGTCGTATACTGCCACACCATTTCGACGTCAGTCAAAGGAGTTGGACCACCTTCCTGTTCCTAGCCGAGACAATATGTTTCCTAGGACTACATAGCATGTCTGCAGTGAACAGCACTGGCTTCGTTTACTAAGCTTGTGCGCCGGCGAAATTGGAGAAATTGGTGGTTTGGAACATTTTTTATTTTCCCCAATAGTTGGGATGATGATCCAATCTGACTGACTTTTTTCAGGGGGGTTAAAACCACCAATTAGTATACATATGTGCTGACCTTTGTGGTTCCTAGCTATCAACGAAGCCTTTGAATCTTTCCATTTTTGCTTTAGCATCACGCGTGGAACACATAGTCAGTCAGAGATCAACACGCATTATAAATTGAGAATTGTGAGCTGCCAAAAGTCGGCTGATTGTCCCAAGAAATGGAAGCTGTAGCGAATTTTGAACTGGTCTTTATGTTTCTTTGGGTTTCTGGGGGATTTAACGCCAGGTCGAATGGTGGTTGAATGGTGTTTAACTGACAGGTGCTGCCTGAAAATAAGGTACAGGTACCCCATTCCATGGTCGATCATCATTTTCCCCTTAATTTATGCAATTGCCATACGTTGGACATTAAAATTAGGGCAACTGTTCATTTTTTCCTGTGGTAAAATGACTATGTGAAATTGGGGTAGATAAACATCATTTTCCGCTTTATAAATTCGCGGTAAATCCATTTTGAGACACACCCCAATATGACAATGTGATTTTATCCCCGCATCTTGTATTGTGGTTGGTTATATATATATATATATCCTACTACATCCCATGATATCACCGTAAAACGGTTGATTATTATCCTATTATATAGTTATTTCTCAATTTTCCAACAACAATGCCCCAGATGATGGTGAACATACGCCATGTGGAAAATGAACACAAAAAATGGACAACTCTCCATGAAAGTAGATGATTCTTGGGGAAGCCATGAATTTCATCCAGAAGTTCATCCCGCCATTCACCCATCATTGAACCACCCATTCCTGGGCGAAAAATGCCGAGGCCAAGCCTCAAAGCACGCGACAGTATTTGCCACGCTTCGGGCTGCACCAGGATGTGGCGCTGAAAGTCTGGGGTTGTTGATGGGGTATACTGTATATATATATATAGATACATACTATGTATATACTTTGTGTATATATATATATGGATAGATTCCATGTATGTACCATATATATATATAGAGATATGTATAATGTGCATCCAGGATCTGTGATGGATATGATTTGGGTTCAAAACATGTGAGCGTTTTTCCTACTTTAGCATGAGCATTAGAATGCGGTTCTGACAGAGGTTTGTTCACGAATGGAGGATTCACGTCCGGCTTATAAACATTTTCTAAAGCGGCACATGATGATCAATTTTTTGTACAGTAAACTCACGTGCCTCGGGGCCATTGGCCATGTCCCATCCATTCCATGGCCATGCGCCATGCAGGGGAGTTGAGCGGTTCTCATGTCCACACTTTCTCTTGGTAATCCATCCCCCTAACATGAAAAAAAATCAGATCTCGAGGTCCCCAATGTGAATCCATCCAATACTAAACCGTTTAAACTAGGATTCCTGGCTGGGGTACTCAACAGGGGGCTGGGATTGATTGGGATTGCCCGCCGCTTTTTCGTCAGTGAATGTGCCACCATGTCCGCAGGAGTCCGTGCACCGGTGGATCGAGGGAATGCGACAACGGATTTTGCCGAACCAGGTGCTGATCCGGAAGCGTTTTTTTTAATGGAGACCTTGGTGGAAATACGGCGGGTTTGTCTGGAAATAGCCACCAAATGCATCCAAATCCATCCAAATCCTGGTTTATCATCATCACTTTCCCTGTAAGCCAGGCCGATGCCTCGGAAGTGGTGGGAAAAGCAGCAGAGCTGCTGAGAAGAGAGGAGAACATGGTGAAGTTGCAGGTATGGACAGCTGGGTATGGATCAAGACCATGAAAAAGTCCTATAGTTAATAGGGTTTATAAACCAACTTATATATATATATACACAAAATTGGGGGGCACCACATCGTAGAGTTTTCCATGAATTTTTGGGAGAGGATCATCCAGCTTTGGTCGCACGTCGCTGACAGGTGCCCGTCGGCTCTACTGTGACACTTGGTGGAAAGGAATGGAAACGGATGCAGAGACGGGTCTAGATGGTGCAGATATGTCAGAATTCCGGGGCATGGGAAGGATCTGGATAAAGTGTAACTTTATGTCTGTAGTTTCCACACGAACCATCAAACCGATGTCTAGAACTGCATGCAACTTGATCGGCGACTGAGTCCAAATGCAGTTGAAAGGGTCTAGCCATGTTCTCCGGGATGCTCTCGATGCGAGGCACGTGGTGGGCGATTTGCATGGCCAATTCTGGGACCTGTTGCACTTGTTAGAGATGTGTGGGGATCCTTGGCACGCAGCTGAGTGGCTGCCAGTGGCTCATCCCGGGTTCCCCTTCAGGTCCTTTGGTGAATCGCTTGCATCCAAGGATCCGTCGCCACGGAATCAGTATCTCTTCAATGGCGACTTCGTGACCTGGAAACCGTTTTTTTTTAACGTTTGTGGCTTAAGAAATGGGGATAGGTTAAACGGTTAAACGGTTAAACGGTCAAACGGTTAAACCGTTAAACGGTTAAAACCTATGATACCATGTTTGGGGGGATGAACATCCAGCTATACTAGCTGTTTCGACGTGCACAGAAAGCTACCAGGGTTTTGAGCCTTAGCCAAGTGAGTCTCCAATCATTTCTCTGTTTGCGATCCCTATTTGTGAAGGTTATCCAAGTTGACGACATATTTGACATGATTTTGGGATTGAAACCATCGCTCAGTGATATTTGAGCCAACGTGAAGGCAAACCACCTGTTCCATATAGAATAGGGACAAGGTTGTGTTTGGATGGTGTGGAAACCGGGAATTTCAAGCTTGACAGCCCTGGCAGATAAGAGGATTAGGAAGGTTAGACTACGTACTTCAAAAAGGGCCCTTTCCGAAATACTGTGAAACAAACAGCAAAAAAAAGTGACCACGAGTGATTCAGAAAGCGCGGAATCAATCAGCAATTCCCATCCTTCCCTACCCTTTGCGATTGCATCTCCAGCATACCCTCTAGTAATTTAACGTAGCTATGGAAAGCCATCATTTTTCATAATGTAAATCATCTATAACGTGGCAAACCCAATTATAAACTACCATAGAGATGGGTGGTAAATACCATCCACAAATGGTAGTTGCTAATTATTGAGTTTACATGGGTTTACCACATTATACCCATCAATTTCCCATTAAAATCCCATGAAATCCCCATTAAAGCCCGTCAACATCCCATTAAATCCCATCAAAATCCCATTACATCCCATGAAATCCCACGAATAATCACCATTGAAGTCCAATTAAAATCCCATTAAAATCACCTTGTCCTGCGCCATCCCCTCTCTCCACTTCTCAGGTGGATCGAGGTCAATTTTCCGTGGAGGTGGCCTTCCTTTTGCTGGCGCTGAAGGTGTGCTATCCTCGTGCCGTTCATTTGAACCGTGGCAACCATGAGGCCGTCGCGGAAGAAACTGGGGGGGACATTTTCATTGCTTGGTGTATGTTTATATATATATACACAACATATGCAATATACACATATATATATACAATATATACATATGCACACATATGTATATATATATATGTAACTATATATGTAATTATATATGTAATTACATATGTAATTATATATGTAATTATATATGTAATTATTTATGTAATTATTTATGTAATTATATATATATATATGTCATATGATACCATATATGTATGTATGTATGTAATGTAATGTAATGTAATGGTAATGGTAATGGTAATGGTAATGGGAATGGTAATGGTAATGGTAATGGTAATGGTAATGTAATGTAATGTTATGTTATGTTATTTTATTTTATGTTATGTATGTATGTATGTATGTATGAATGTATGTATGTATGTATGTACGTACGTATGTATGTATGTATGTATATGTATCTGTGTGTATATGTGCATACGTGTATATGTGTAAATGTGTTTATATGCATATATGTATATGTATATATTGTATACACATGTTATAGCCATATAGATAGGATCTATTTCGGATCTTTTTTTCCACCTTGAAAAAACTCCAAAGGGAAGGACACGATAGAACGTAACATAGCGAAACTGCTGGTGTTCCTGAGAAGCACAAAGCAATCTTGTTCTTTTGATTCCAATCAGATCCAATAAACATATTCTTTCCAGTGTCTGTTTATGTGTTTCTATTTACTTGCTTTACTTTAGATGTATCGATTTTGGTCGTCGACTTTCCGGACAGCGGCGAGGCAACTCGAATGAATGCTCTCTACGGCTTTCTGCGACTTGGCGCGACTGGAAGAAAGGGGGTTCACCGGTGATTCCGGAAGTTTTGTTTGGTTAATGAGGTTCAACGAATACCCTAGAGCAAACATAAAAAAAAAGTGGGAAAAAGATGTGGACAAAAACGGAAAATGATTTACAAACAGTGGGTTTGCCACATCTATGTTAGTTTACAGGAGGGTGAATAGTGGTTAGCCCCGCAAAAGTTGACCTTTATAGGGAACGAACATGCCCTGTTTCGTGGGCATGAACCCCGATGTACCTAGAAATCATACCTCGCACTACTATGCTCCTCGTATGAAACATGCACGTTTTTGTGGAACTTCTGGTGGGCAATAGTTACCCGGGGACGAATGATTTTACCTTACTGTACAAAGTGGGGCCCCCGTTCGATAGCTAAGTTGGTGCACATAACTCCAATAACTATGGTTTATGGTACTTATAAATATAGTTATTGGGGCTTATAAACCAACTTATAACTAGGGGGCCCCCCTTGGTAGCTATGTTATCTTTAACCAACGAGCTACTTTCCCCCATCAGGGGCACTGCCAAGTCATGGGTCCGATTTCCCAGGCACGAGACAGAAGAGAAGTACAGCAACGAGCCTCGGCACAGAAGATTCCCCCGGTGGAGAAGATCCTGCCATGATAGGAACACTTTCCAGTTGCGCAGGCAGAATGCCTTGACATATTTTTTTGGAATGATGGAACTGGATTGCAAAGGCTGCCAAGATGTATCTTTGCCTGCTATCATTCTAATCAGTATATGTTTTTTGACATGAAATAACTGCTTGAGATGTAGCGCTACAAAAGAGAATCCCTCAGCCTTAGAGCAAGAATCTCGTGCGAGAACCTCATGCCTTCAGCGGATGAATATACTTGTGTGTATATCTGGCAGCATGCACCATACCGTATGATCTATGATATACTTCCTTGCATTGCAACTTGCTTTCTTCAACATTCACCGTCCCATCAGGCCACTATAGCTTTGAAACATCACTATTTTGATCCGGGAATCATCGAAGTAAACAGGCCATGGCTTCCGCTACGTAACAAATTACCCTTTTTTTCTTACCGGAGATGGTAGCAGCTTGCCCTGGTCCATTTCATGGACATCTTCGCGGACGTCAGGAGTTGTTTCGGCTCTTCTCAGACGCTTTTACTCATCTTCCACTTTGTACGTTGGTCAACGATTCCGTCTTCGTGGTGCACGGCGGCCTTAGCTCCAAGGCCCATCCACACAGTGCCACGCAGTGGCAGTTCCAGGAAAAAAAGTAGAATCTCAGGTCACAGGGGTTGATTGTATCCCAACTTATATCAAAATCCCATGGTTATAGCCATTTATAACACCCCAATTGCCATCCATAGTAGGTTACATTCCACAATATTATATCCCATTCAGTCCCAGAAGCATCATGAAATCATCTTAAATCCCAGTAAATCTCATGATTTTCTCATACATTCCCCAAACATTTCACAAAATCCTTAACATAGAATTGGATGATGGGAACATTTGCAGGAAACCCCTATATTCAATGGTAAAAAGCATGGTTTCCTGTAGATTTTCCCAATGCAATTCCCAATGAAAGCCTCGACCTCGTCCCCACATGTCGCTGACCTCGTCCAGGACGGTGTGAAATTGTCGGAGATCCAACAGCTGAATCGGCTGCGAGAACCCGATGAGACGGCGGATCAGCTCATGCTGGACGCTGACTTATGGGACCTGGGAAGGGCTGATTACTAACAGTGATGATCACTGATGATTAATGATGATTAATGATGATGAATGATGATTAATGATGATGAATGATGATTAATGATGGTCAATGATGATTAATGATGATTAATGATGATGAATGATTATTAATTATGATGAATGATGATTAATGATGATGTATGATGATTAATGATGATGAATGATGATTAATGATGATGATAGTGATGATTAATGATGATGATTGTAGTCATAGTGATGATTAATGATGATGATTATAGTGATGATTAATGATTATTGTGTGATGGGAGTGATGATCAATAATAATGATGGCAGTCATGATTAATAGTGCTGAATTATGAATGATTATTAGTGATTAATGATTGCTAACAGTGATTAATTACTAGTGATTCATAGTACATAGTGTTTGATTGATGATTAATAGTGATTAACAAATTAATAATGATTACTAGTGATTAGTAGTAGTTAGTAGTGATTAGTGGTGACACTCTATATGATATATGTATATATACCCTCCGGTAAATCAAACATGGCTTGCTGGAACACCCCCCTATTTTCCCAGCTAGACACCTCCATTTTGGCAAGGGGATTTTCCATTGCCACGTTTGATAATGAAGCGGGGTAGGTTGAAAAATTCAAAATTCAATGGTTGGTTACGGTTGTTGGAATGGGGGCTTTAGAACAATCGGGAATTGAAGATAGCTATAGAAAATGGTCAATTTAGTTCGATGCTTTGCCTTTTTGACCATCATGGGACGGTGATTTACTATCCCGCAAATTAACCATAGATTCTGCCATGAAAAAAAACATTGGGGAGACTACACTCCTCTAAATCTAAATGTGGTGATTCTCATCTCTATGTTAGTTGGGGGGGATTTAGCCATATCGAATTTGTTTTAACCGCTCGGATATCATAGGGATATAATGAGATGGATTGTTCTATAGCTGCTATGGATAAGAATAATGGATATGGGGGGTTAAAACCAATCATACTATGGATATAAGGGGATAGTCATATCAACATTATCCCATTATCGTCCATTACACCACCAGAATATCCCCATTCTATCACCCTTTTTTCCCAATTGCAATCCATTCAATCCCATTGAATCCACTTCAATCTCAAATAAATCCTGTTAAAACCTATCAAATCCCCACTATATCTAATTATATCTATATCCCAATCCCATTAAATCCCAGTCTCAATAAATCCCATCGAATACCCAATACATCCCATTTTTTATCCGGTTAAATCCCCTTCTTTTCTCCCAATCTATCTTAATAAATCTCTACAAAAAGAGTCTTCCCACAGGATCTGCTGTGGTCGGATCCCATGGATCAGTTGGGTCGGCTGCCGAGCCCCCGTGGAGGCGGGGTGCTCTTTGGCCCCGACGTCACAGAACGCAGCTTGGACGGTTAGTCGCGGCAGTTTTGCCGCAACTGGGGCAACGGTTTGTTGAACTGGGCTCTGAAGACTGGGATATCTGGGATGATTGGGATGATTGGGATGGGATGCGACTGGGATGACTACTTAGTGAAGTGTGGCTACTTAGGGGTCTATGACGGTCTTTCTGGTTCCGAAATGTTGATTCACAACATGGGCCTAGCTGTGAGGCCAAAATTTCTTGGGATCAAAGGTAAGTAGGGATGCAACACACCTGCGTGTTGCATGAACGGAGCTGTGCGATGGCGTGGGATGTGTGATTTGGATCAGATGCCTTGTGACCAGACTTGGTGTTATTGATCAGTTGACAGCAGTTGCAGCCGTGAAACCCAATGCTTTTGGCATGTTGGCTCATGTTTTTCCAAATTCAACTGCAATTTTTCCACCTCAACAGCCTTCTCGAAACTTAATATAGCTCTGGAAAATCACAATTTCTATCCATTTCTAACAGGCAATCATTTGTGAATGGCCCATTTTCCATAGCAATGTTCAACCAAAGGGTATATCTTCATGTTTGGCAGTCGCCTTGGGTCGTCTCCAGCTCCGAGGCTTCTGTGAGGACAACGGATTGTGCTGTATTATCAGGTCCCATGAGATGAAACCTGAGGTCGGAGGGTCGATGGGGAGACACATGTTCCCCTGAAGAATTCCTGCCATGTCTTCGTGCAATCCACATGTGCAGATGAGTTGGTGTGTCCCAATTTTCGTCAACTCATAACATAAGAAGTTGCTCCTGGCTTGAAGCAGCGACAGTGGCAGGGCTTTGAATGGCAGCACATGAATCGATGTTTGACCATCTTCTCTGCTCCGCATCTTGGTCAGCCAGAATGGCAACTGTAAGAACTGCCTTCTTTGTGGATGTGGCTCTGGTGTTGTGTTCCTATTTAAGATATTGAAAGAAAGGAGACCAAAAGGTAAGACTGAACATGGGATCTGTTGCGTGCATTCACAGGGAATATTTGTCACTAGATGTCACTAGCCATCGGCCTCAAACGCGTCCCACATTCATGAGCGTGTCTGAAAATGGCTCCGCCAAATTTGATGATTACCCTCTAGTAATGAAACGAGGCAATGGAAAATCCTCATAAATGGGGGCTTTGATGGGAACATCATCTATAATTTTTTCCACTGCCACGTTTGCCGGAGGGTACAATGGCCATCTTGCGGTATACCCCATCTTTCGACACCTTTCCACGGCCATCACGGCGCTTAGGAACTACTGCGATGTGTGCGGTAACCTCGGGGCTGTTTGCGACATCACACCCTCACAGGCCGAATCTGTGTTTCACAGGAATGACGAATATTCCATGGCAATCCATGACATAGCTATATGCGGCCTGATATGCATATTATGTATCAATGTATTAATGTACATATATATATATATATATGTATATATATATACATATGTGTATATATATATATATATACTCATGAATCCCATGAACATATCTGATTATATGCAAAGATACTCCTAATATATGATGCTTACAGTATCAGATGACCATTTGGATCCTAGCCCCGGGAGCAGGCTCGGAAAGTCACCGTGGATAAGTTGCACGTGCGCACCTTCGAGTGTTCTCCGCATCCGGATGCCTGGTCAGGTTCGAAGGTGAATTTGATATAATACATATCATAATATATCATTATATATAACTATAATGTAATTTCATATATATATATACATAACGAATTCTCTTAGGAATCTCCTCTATAGAATGGGGGGGACATACATCGGATAAAAGCATTTTTAAATACACATTTTATATCTCATTTTCAGGGGTCGAGTGAGTCCCCCATTATATATATATAGATATTTTTTTTTGGGGTTTATAGTTAGTTTTTTTTTTTTGGGGGGGTCAGATCAGCACTTTTTAGTGATGTTAACCTGCTGGGTGACAGTCATGTCCAATGTCATGGCTTCCCATTCTATAGAGACCATATACTAACAACTACTAACATGTCTTTTGTAAGGTCTAAGTACTTGCACTGCCATTTTTGGAAGCCACTTCCCAACCCCCACTGTGACCTTCTCAATCCTGGTTTCCGACTCGCGGCTTCCAGAGGTTCAACCTGGTCGGTCATTTTCAAATGCGGAATGCTTAACTTGCCATCATATATCATGGAATATCATGGATATCCAATGATTGCAGCCATCCAATTATCATCAATGATCCATTTTTTTTGCGAAGATCATCCCAGCCATCTAATCTTCAGATATGATATCCTACAGCCGCAGCTTGGACAGTCCACTCAGCCACTAAGGATGAGCCTCACCGCGTAAATATGATGTTCAGACCCTACTGACGCTGGGAGGGCGGCTGAGCAACCACGTGATCTCCTGCTTGGTGCGAAGCCCAACGGTCGTTTTTTTTTTTCTCTGGATGACTTTGAAACAGGAGCAGAGGCAAGAATCTGAGACATCTAAGTGGTTGCCGGTGGCTTCAACATTTTAAAGAAAATGAACCGACTTTGGGATGACGATCCGCAACTCTTTGTGATGGCTTGAAACCACCAACTAGTGGATCCGCGGCCAAGAAACATTGCCCCCTGAGCCGGCGATGAATTCAGAAATGCGACGAGTCACACAATGTCCTGTCACTCCTGTCGGAGAAAATCAAAATATTCCAATTGCCGATGGCTGCTGGATTTTCAGGGATTTCATTGATCGAAAATGGCAATCTTGAAAAATATGCAGAACAAAGAGACAGACATGCTTGAACCATGAACCAGTTTTGGGATGTTTTTTGGACCTGCTTCTACCTACCCACCATCACTTCCGATTTGATCCTGGGCTGGTCATTTCCTGGACCACACAAACAGATCAAGTACCCTCCGTACTTTTAAGACGATTCACAGAGCTTATCCAAAATGATGCGCAGTATCTGTCACACAGACATTCCCCTGAGCGAGAATCCCTCTCGAGCATCAAGGGATGAATCATTTGTACCGCAGCATTGCCACAAGCCGTTCTCAGCCAACTCAGCGCTAGAAAATCATCATGATCAACACGCAAATCATCTGCAAAGGGGCAAATCTTCCATTTCCCAGAGTGTGTATGTCAATTTGTTTTTGATGCGATGTATGTACATCCAAATTTGCGGTTTCATGAAATACATGAGGTTTTGAGATATACCAGGTCCAGTTGGAATGGATCATCTTCCCATATCTGCCATATCTTCACCACTTTCCACTTCTTGATCTTCATACATGACTTATAGCTCTCCATTCTTGAAACCCTTGGATGTCTCAGCTCTGGGTCAAACTTGGAGTTGTCGATGAGATCATCCTTAGACAGAAATGGGATGTATCGCAGGTTATCGAGTGGATATTCGCCATTAGATCCGTAGCAATCATACCTTCTATAGAAAAGCACCTCCCAAAAGATAGAATCGTGACAGATCCCACTACAATAGTGATGAATTGGACCTTGTCATACCTTGTCTATCTCTTTTGGGGGGTTGCTATAAACCCTCAAAAAGAATCCTTCCGTGCCGTCCACGAAAATCCGGCAAGCGAAAAAAGAGTGAAGCGACGACGCGCGCAGGAATCGACTCGGGTGGCGGTCCGGACCCCCATAACGACTCGGGGACCAGGATGAGTACCAGGGAGGACTATTCACCTTGGGTAAAGATACCAAAAGAAATGAAAATCCATGCAAATCCATGGGATCCATAGCTTCCTCGAGAAATGATCTAATGAATTCTAATGATCTACAAATGATGGATCTATTTCGTTAATTTTCTGTGAGCAGAAACATGGAGGTTATGCCAATCAATCGCCTCATGTGAATGATGCCAATCAATACTCCGTCTCTGTCGAGAAGAAGCGAACTTCTACATGAGAAACCTGAACACTTCAGCTTGGAATCAGACACGAGATGTATTATTTCATGTCTGTACATCTTGCTGCAGCACACCACTGCATGGTTGTAGCTCAAAATGCAGGTGCCAAGACAAAGATCCACAGTCTACTTCTGGATACCTTACCCTCGGACGCTTTGCCGGTGTATTGGTCTCTCGACCCTAGGATAGACCATGAAGTGAGCGAATTTGAAGACCTTTGAAATTTGTGACATTAAGTTTTTGATTTTTGCGACATTCCCTAGATTGCCAGAATTAGCCTACAGGGGCAAGGACAGGACACCCTCAAATTTCTATAGATCATGAAAATAACCAGTCAAAATATGTCCAGACCATTCAAAAACCCATGAGTTTCGTGTAATTTTTATCCTCAAGGCGTCTCAACTCCATCTGGCATAGTTTGAGAATAAGCTTACTGGGATAGTCCACTGGCTCGCCACCCCCGGCAGACCGGAGAGATTCCTGGTTTTGTGCGCATAGCTCGGGAGACGCCTGCGACGCTTTTCTTGGCCACGAGTGACCAAGCTATGTTGGAAACAGGGGAGAGAAATACAATAGCTTGTTGGAAACATATAAGCCAGCTATAATTATTCTACGATCACTATCACCAAATAGAAATAAATTGAATCAACGTTCGAGATACCATCTCCAAAGTCTTCTTTGTTGGTTTCAGCCGTTTCAGCAACAGAAACCAGGTGCACCTGGTATTTCGCATGTGAAAAGAGGGTATATCCAGTTGTTGGCCATAACTTGGGACAAAAAAACCTCAACTTTGGTAGATGTTTTGGACTTAATCGCAATCCCCAAACCGATAGAATCCTCGGACACATCGAACATTTTTTGAGGGACACATCATCGAACTACCATCCTGGAAACACTTTTTTCTATCTTTTTTGGGGTTGCTAGAAGCCATATTATGACTCCCCGCCAGACTCGTCGATTTGTCGCTGGTTGGAAGCTGGCAAGTGTTTGATGAAGTTCATATCAAAAACCGCCTGTGAAATGAATAATAATAAAGATATATAAAGATATCAATTAAAAAATGCATATGTATATTCTTGTACATATATATATATATTCACATAATAATCAGAATGTATATATACTGTATATCTGTATATATATATAATGTATATATATATATATAAATTACGTATATCTGTATCATCTGTATCTGAAAGATACAGTAGTTGGAATTTATCCAAGCCAATCCAAGGGCCTTCTCAGAAGTGCAGTTCTAACCATCATATTTGCACTATATTTGGAGCCTTGAGGATTTGCAGGATAGCCCCCCAAACTGGATTAATATGAGAATGCCAATGATCTTCGAGGTCGGCCCTAAAAGCTTCGCTGTGCGTCCAGTTTTTCGGAAGAGTCCAAAGGGTCTCGTCCATTGCACAGCTCCTTGGGAACCCTGACCGGTGAATTGGGACCATTTATTTGTGGCGTGGTGGTAAGGATGAACATTTGAGCAATGGTCAAAACATGTCAAAACCCTTGTTGGCTGATGATTAATCATAGGGGGCTATACTACCAACCAACCAGTACAAAGGGACAACACTGGGTTTTGAACACTGCTCATTTCATAATATTTCATGGAACACTGTTCATCATTCCTCAAGATTGGTTGCGCAATGTGTATGCCTGTTGCAACGTTCCTGTAGGATCAGAAGCTGTTAAAGCCTTGGGAAAATCGCCAACAAAATCTGGTCTCAATGTCACCCGGGCTCCAGATCTTAGAGCTATAGGGTGCGGTTTGTGCTAGGAATCTGTTGCCAGTACCATCCAGACTCCCAAGGGTGACCCAGTCACAGAATCCGAGTGTACCCACCATGCGCTTTTTTCGCAGGACGAGGTCAGATGCAACTTCCAATCCAAGCAGCCAGCAAACAAGGAGGATGGGAGGAAATCCCTCATTCCCACAAGGAAGATGCATCGACACCGGCACAAGCAGCCTCAGCACCCTCACCAAGCACAATAATGGGTAGATGTGCGACCCTGGTCGTTCATAGAAAAACGTGTGCTACCCGTTGGGTGTGGTGCACCATTGGGAGCACGGAAGCGCTGCATCTGTATTCCGTTCATATTCCATTGATATTACATTCATATTCTATTAATCATTGATATATATATATACATATATATATATATATACATGTATATATATATAGATACATATGTGAATATTCCATTCATATTCCATCCTATCCTCATCATTAAGACGAATCCCCCAAGAAACCTATCGATCGGGTCACCAGGCCTCAGACCTGGTTCTAAGCAGAGGAGCGCTGAGCCAGCTGGGATGAGGATGATTGGGAGTGACTTGGGAAACCACCAGCCGCTGCAAGCCCTAGCATCTGGTTATGACTAACAGTTTGCCATGGAACATTCCACCATTCCACCCATTTTTAAGAACGGTGAACCATCTATTTCTATGGGCCATGGCTTCCATGGCTATGTTAGTCATAACCAGAGGGTAGGCCCAAAAAACTAGCGTGCAGAACTCAGAAATCGACTTTTGACTGGAACTGCACCCGCCTAGGAAAAACCTATTCCCTTCAGAACTCGTGGCTAATTGCATCAAGATGATCCTGCAGCAAAGACAAACGCAGATGCTGCTAGCAGTTTGACTCCAGAAACTGCACGGTGGTGTCGAATCCTGTTGGTATCTGGATAGCTTGGGATACATTAGATATCCAAATCAAGCGACGCGTGAAGTCATACTGAGAAGGACATGATCACAATATATCACAATCTACTTGTACGATCGAACGCCTTGCAAGCCTCCCGCTGCCTTTTTCCATTCCGGAAGCTGTCTCAGCATTATTTCCAGGCCCCTCAAGTGACACTAAGTTTCAAATCTATGTCACATAATGATTTGCACAGTTACAGTATTCCAAAACCATCTAATTTTGATATGTATATATATATACACGTATGATATACATATATACATAGTACATGTTCATGATATGTACAATGAATAAATATATGTATATACGCATGTATTATTTATAAACATATACATATAGATATCATATGTATATTATGCATATAGATGTATATATATAATAATATATACATATGATATGATATATATTATTTTTGTTATTATTATTATATATATTATTATATATATATTATAATATGTACATATATATAATACAGTATATATGATATTATATACATAATATAATATAATACTATATATTATATGCATACGTGTACACATACATTGTAGATATACAATACACAATATGTATATATATATATATACATTGTATATATATATATACGTATAGATTTATGATATTATACAAACCTACAAACCACACCCCCCCAAAAACAACGACCATCCTCGCCAGGACTCCTCCATCATTTCTGCGCACCCCGAAGCCTACGCGAAGCCTCGAGATGTCGAGGAAAAAGGAGAGACGTGGAGCTCCCGGCAGAGTTGTATGGTATAATGAAATGATGTTTAATGTGGTTAAAAATGGAAAATCATATAGTTCACCAACTTGATCTGATGTATGGGTTTGTCTGAAAATAGGGGATACACACAAATAGCCATTGAAATGAGGAAAATGAAGAGAATCCATTGGAATAGGGAGTAGCCTATTTTCAGACAAACCCACACACACAATCACATACGTATATATATATACACGCATATATCTAAAAAATATGTGAGGTAAAATTTGGGGTTTCTTAAGTCATGGTTTGGATCCCCAAGTCACCTTGGTTCTTTCAAGTCACTAGTCACTAGTCGTCATGGTCGTTTAGGACTTGGATGATTTGGGGGGTGCCCCCCATGACTTAGGAAACCTCCAGACGCAGATATCTATGTAATATGCGTCATATTTATATAGAGAGATAGATGGATAATGATGTATATGACATAGATATAGATATCAACAAAAAAGGATATGGATCAATAAGAATCGGTTTGCAACTGTTTTCTTAATAATCGAAGGCACGTTGCCTGCTGTGAGTTGAGGGATCATTGATGAGGATTGTTGGGATCATAGCCACTGTCAGTGAAGTGTAAACAGATCTACCCTCTGGTAAACTAACATAACTATGGAAAATCACTATTTTAAATGGGAAAACCCACTATAAATGGCCATTTTCAATAGCTATGTTAGTCATTACCAGAGGGTACTCTCCACAATGTCAAAGTGAGTCCTGGTGACACGGTGACATCATCGGTGACACCCCGTTGTGACATTGTCGCGTGGCTCAAGCTGATCACCTCTAGGCAGGGAATCTCCACCAGAGTGGTCGAAACGAAGCTATGGAAGCCCGGGCCATCTAGTTCGATGATTTACCTACTATGATCTTCCATAGCCATATTAAACTAATAAACTAATAAACTAATATAAACTAACCAAAGAGTAATGTCAATTCTTGGCGGAACTATCAGTGCCATCAGACACTCAAATTTACAAGTGGATGATGGAAAAGACAATGCTACGTTGCGTGACATTGGTGTCATGACCAGAACCGCTATCTACCTCAAAGTCAGGCTCTAAACATTGTCGAGCGCTGAGATTGATTCGGGATGTTTTTCTTCTGGGGTCCCACTTTTTCAGCCAGTTTCAAGCCACTACAACTAGCCGCAACTAGCCATCAGAACTGGTGCGACACTGAAGACTTCATCCGCGGCCATGTGAGCCTGGAAGTTTTTGTCCCTCGCAGGCCAGGTTTTGTGGCACCTCGATGGTTCCAAGCCGCAATTGTCTTTACCTGGAAGCCCAATGACCCTGGATTGGATCAAAGGTGCATTTGACTTGTCAAAAACGCTCCCAAACATGAGCTTTCTTGTGTTTTGTTCATGATTTTACTGCTTCCATGTGCATTTATCGAGATCAACGTTTGTGCACCAGATGGTACATTTTGCCCCAATCACTTCCAGAAGTGAGATGATTAATGATGAGCAGCAATGTCTGCATGATCAACAAATTCTAAACACATATTGAATCGGAACCAGCACCAAGAACAAATCCCCAAACTTTTAGCACAAAAACATCCTGGTTGACCGTAAATTCCGCTGGCAACATTTTGGGTTTCCTTCAGTAGTATAATTTGGCGATGGACATCTCCCATTTGCAGATGCTTTTTAGCCCAGGACAACAGGACAATGATAGTGAGGCCTCCAGGGTGGATGGGGATGGGTCAAAACCTATCCCTAGTGTTTTTGGGCATCCAGAGTTGGACTGACCTGTTGGATTTAAGCTGCGTCCTCCCTTGAACCTTACGGAAGCTATGAATCCATGGTTCTTCCCAAAACAACATGTCATTGGAGGTCTTGGACTGAATGAAACAGACACGCTGCCAGCACCATGACTGACTTCACTGCAACTTTCAGCCTCCATGGGTGTCCTAGGGTACCCTCTGGTAAAGGTAGTACACTGTACATCACTGAACCGTGGGTCGCGAGTTCGATGAGTTCCCCTTCGGCAGCTTGACGAGGGATTGGATTTATCTGAAAGGTTACCCCCAGTAATCAAACATGGTAAACATGGCGACAATTTCTCCGTTTCTTTACATAAATTTGTATCATTTCATATCTAGATTCTCCCAGCTGGAAGCTTCCATTGACTTCGCGATGTTTCCGGATTTCCCAGCGAAGTGATGACCCGTGTCATGCGGCCAGGACACTTCTTGCTTCGCTTCTGGCTGTAGCCTCAAGTACGGTGCAGGCCGCGCCGTCTCAGATAAATCACAGTCCTGTTCATATCCCATTCAATTCCCATTAAATCCCATTGAATTCCCATTGAATTCCCATGAAATCCCATTCAATCCCACTAATAAGTCCCATTATATGCCATCAAATCCCATTAGATTCCATTATGGTTCTCATTTCTTTCCGTTTCGACTCTTCCCTTTCTTGTTCTTGTTCTTCTTGCTGTTGCACTTGTTGATTGTGGTTGATTATTGTTGATGGCCAGTCGATGGCTGGTGATTCTTGTTGCGCATTGATGTTTGTTCATTGTTGCTCGATGTTGTTTGTTTTTTTCTCGTTGCCTTTATCTCCCATTAAATTGTTGTTGTAGTGTTGATTTGTATGATATTTTGCAGGTTTCACGGTTTCCCTCTTTTCGTACTGCTTACGTTTGTTGCTGATTGCGGTGTTCGGCTGTTGTGTTTTTTGTCTCTTGCTGTCTTTGCTGATTGTTTTACTATTGTTATTATCATTTTTACGAAAGCCAGCTAGCTGGCTAGTTGCTGTTTGCGAACGAAGTGAGAATAGGGGGTGTGGGGGGGAGTGGTTGCCGAAAGGGAACAAAATCTCGCCGTAAGGCTGTGAGGAGCGCCAG
>Ga0126342_10001505_pt1:0-5000 | contig 33007 bp, 25 predicted proteins | sample Cyp1metagenome_FD_92528 | JGI IMG/M metagenome (GOLD analysis project Ga0126342, IMG submission 92528) | Coral microbial communities from Lord Howe Island, Old Settlement Bay, Australia - Cyphastrea 1 metagenome | ecosystem: Host-associated > Invertebrates > Cnidaria > Coral ...
ATACATAGATACATAGATACATAGATACATAGATACATAGATACATAGATACATAGATACATAGATACATAGATACATAGATACATAGATACATAGATACATAGATACATAGATACATAGGTACATAGATACATAGATACATAGATACATAGATACATAGATACATAGATACATAGATACACAGATACACAGATACACAGATACACAGATACACAGATACATAGATACATAGATACACAGATACACAGATACACAGATACACAGATACACAGATACATAGATACATAGATACATAGATACATAGATACATAGATACATAGATACATAGATACATACATAGATACATAGATACATAGATACATGGATACATGGATACATGGATACATAGATACATAGATACATAGATACATAGATACATCGATACATCGATACATTGATACATCGATACATTGATACATAGATACATAGATACATAGATACATAGATACATAGATACATAGATACATAGATACGTAGATACGTAGATACGTAGATACGTAGATACGTAGATACGTAGATACATAGATAGATAGATACAGACAGACAGACAGACAGACAGACAGGCAGGCAGGCAGGCAGGCATGCATGCATGCATGCATGCATGCATCCATGCATCCATGCATCCATGCATCCATGCATCCATGCATCCATGCATCCATGCATACAGGCATACATGCATACAGTGGCATACAGGCATACATGCATACATGCCACCAATGCATACATGCATTCATTCATCCATCCATACATACATCCATCCATGCATACAACCATGCATGCATGCATACCGACAGACAGGCAGACAGACATACGTATGTACATACCTACCTACCTACCTATCTACCTACCTACCTACGTACATACATACATACATTCATACAGACAGACAGACAGGCAGACAGAGATACGCAGATAGATAGATAGGATAGGATAGGATAGGATAGAATAGAATAGCATAGAATAGAATAGATAGAATAGATAGAATAGATAGAATAGATAGATTAGATAGATTAGATAGATTATATAGATTAGATGGATTAGATAGATTGATTTGTAACATTGAAATTTCTGCGTGGTTGCTCAAGCAAATGCATCCGTGGCTGTCCGAGGGAATCAGGTTGCTCGTGGCAGGATCCAGCAGTGGGTGGTTCGGTGTCTTGTGTCCATTGCACTTCATCTGTCCCACTTCTTGCCTCAGTCTTCTTCTCAGGCCTCGGATTTGGGGTCATTCTTGTGCTTCTCTTTCTGTTCTTCCACTTCAACTCGGCTTTTGGATCCTCTCATCCACAACCTGTTGGTCTTCCCCGTCCAGCCGAGAATAGGCTTAACTACTTGTATGAGAGGGGCTGGGCAACTCATCTGCACTCTTCGTGAGGCCATCTCCTCCCTGCGATCTCTGGCTGATTCTTTGTGGTCGGCGGTGGACCATTTTCAAGACGAGGTGGATAGGGCCCAGCCAGTTGGAGGAGGTGAGTCCTTGGCCTCGCGCCCTTGGGATCTTGTCTGGAGAAGCTGCCCCTTCTGAGGTACCTTCTTTTGCTTGTACTGAGTCTTTTGTGTCTTAAGCTTCTTACCAAGAGGTGGCTGCTACTCTCACTCCGGTACCTGTCCATTGCCTTAGCATTTGCAGCAAGCTATCAGGTTCCGACGGGTCTGTCCGAGAGAGGGCGCAGAGGGCTTGGACTGCGGGCCCCTGGGCCAAAGCCACCACTGACGGCAAGGCCAGTAAGCCACGGCCCACGCCCAAGGTCAATCATCCTCCTGTGGTGTGTATCATTGTGCGTGGCCCTGGCATCCTTCGACCAGTGCGCTGTTCCAGCTCGGCCGAGTATTACAAGCTGCTCCCTCGATTCACAGAAGACAGCTTGTCGCACAGCTTCCCATCCTTGGCAGAGGCGACAGTCTACTGCTTGGCGCAAGGCTTTGACTTGCCACCGGAAAAATGTCAAGTGCGGCGGCCATAAGAGACTCAGCACCCTGAAGACCATGTTGTTCCAGCATGCCCTTTCAGCCCCTCCAGGTTTTGCCCTTGCTTCAGATGCCCAATCAGCATTAGTGCTGCCACTGATGAGAAGGAGATCCGGGCTCATGATGTGCATCCCTATGGACTTCTTTGCAGGGGATGTACTGGCCAAAGCCCAGTCTGCAGCGCCGGAGGATCTTTTGGGATGCAGCAGTGTGGTCACGTTGCCTTTCGTCCTGGAGGAGGAAGATGCCACCGAGAGCCCTCTGGGTACGGAGAACCTAGTCCTGATGGATTTGGACTTGGAATTGTGGACTTCCTTCAGCTCTACAACCCAGTCACCGACCAGGATGGTCTCCTATGTTTCTTGCTTGGGACTCCCAACGCGCATCCCTCGCCAATAGCCCTTCAAGGAGCTGCCCAGGAGTGGATTTCTCAAGCTGCGGAGGACGGAGTTGGATTTTATACAGCTCCCGAGGAGGAGGAGGATTTCAAAAGCCTTCCCCTGCAGTTGTCAAAGGAGCCCCCAAGAAGCCAGCAAAGAGGCTGACAGCGGCCGCCTTTGCAGATCAAGTTGCTGCCAGGGACACAGGCTTGACGATGTGGCTTCTGGCTCAGATAGCAGACCAGATGCTCCAAGACGACCGTGTGGGAGCCATGGAGATGTTGGATCTGACCTTTGTGCTTTCCCTTCAGGAGGATCCCCCTCCGGGGATCATCAGGCCTCCATCTTCGAATCCCCGCTTGAAACATTCTCACCACTCTGTCCTGCCGATTGGGCTGCAGCCACTTGAGCTTTGTCAAGGAGGTGGACATAATATCCATCCGCCGCCAAGAAGCCCTGCCTGCGAAGAAAGGCAAGAAAGAGGACGAAGAGACCCCAGGTCCAAAGAAGCCACCTCGGAATCCCAAGAAGCCAAAGAAGGGAGAAGGCAAAGGCGAAGAGGCCTGAGCCCTGACATCTCTGGCGTTTTGGCTGAACAGTCTGATTCTCATGACGTGACGGTTGGATGTGCGATTGAGCGCGCAATGGCGGAAATTTTCACCCCAGCCACTTAGCCACTCAGCGTGGCTGAGTGGCTGCGGAAGCCACTCTGTTGGAGTGGCTGAGTGGCTGAGTGGCCGGGGTGGATGACAAACTTCCTTCCACTAGTGGCGGATTAGCTGTATGGAAAAGTTTTTTTCGATGCAGATGTAACTCAAAACCCGCAAAGTTTTTCACTACACACATTGTTTGTGGCATGACCTGGCGGCGTCTGAATTTGTATTGGCGGCATCTGAATTTGTATTCTTTGCTGGCTCCGTTTCGCGATAATGTTAGATATTTGTATGTAGCGGGCGTTTCAACACGCTATGGGCCACTGTTTGTTCATTCGTTGATACGCCTCACAGCTTGGAAGCACTGCATTGCTTATGTATCTCAAACACATTCCTGCAGGCCATTGATTTCTTATAGTCAGTATTGATTTTTCACCGCCGGGCTGAAAGGAGTCCAGGAAACACGCACGATTCCCATTCTACCCCCATAAAAAACACCATTGGTACCCAGTTTTCCAGCAGATAGATCTAGCAGAGGGGGCGGGCAATACAAAGGAAGATTAGCCATGAATTTGAAAGGCCCACACCAGGTACATTATATAGGATTCAATAATTATAACTACATATGATGGGAAAACAAACAGATAGATAGATAGACAGATAGATAGATAGATTAGGTTAGGTTAGGTTAGATTAGATTAGATTAGATAGATTAGATAGACAGATGAAATAGATTAGATTAGATTAGGTTAGGTTTGGTTAGATTAGATTAGATATAGTTGGATTAGATTGGGTTAGATCAGACTAGATTAGATTAGATAGATAGATAGACAGATAGATAGATAGACAGATAGATGGATAGATAAATAGATAGATAGATAGGTAGATAGATAGACAGACAGATAGACAGATAGACAGATAGACAGATAGACAGATAGAGAGATAGAGTGGTAGAGAGATAGAGAGACAGAGAGACAGAGAGACAGACAGGCAGGCAGGCAGACTGACAGACAGATAGATAAGTACATACATACATGCATGCATACATACAGACAGACAGACAGACATGCATACATACATACATACATACATACATACATACACACATACATACATACATACATACATACATACATACATACATACGTGTTGAGGTCTTCATAGTATGATGTCTTTGCAAGTACTGTAAGTATCTTGAAGCTGAACACGCTTTGACACTCTTCTCGGAATCTCAGTCATCCGGAGAGTTGTGCTTTTGCACGGTTTCTCCTCGGGGGTAGCTATCTGACCCATCTTATTTCCCTCTCTGCCCTTTTTTCGCCCAAACCACAATATCCCTAGTCTAGATGTATGATTGACAGATATTGTCAGTACATGAGTAGAGCAGATTTAGAAAAAACGATAGTGGAGCAATGTGGGAAGCTCATTGGCATTGCCATTTTGAGACGCTTAATAAGCAATAAACGACAAATTCAAATACGATGAACACAAACGGAAAGCCGTTCCTGCAGGTGGTTTGACGGACTTTCTTTGGTCACTGCTTGTTATTGATAGCACAGGCTCTTTGCTCCCTCAGGATCGGTGCTGGGATCTTCAGTCTGCCGGTGGGATTGCGGCATGCAAGCCCAATTCCTGGTCTGATAGTTTTGGGCACCATTGGCGTTCTCAGTGCCAGCTCCTACTGGATGATAGGCTACTGCTGTATCTCTTGCAGTGTGAAGTCCTTTCGCGACCTCTGGAATATGGTTCTGGGCCCAAAATCAGCATGGATCATCGACGTTACTATTTTCCTGAATGGCTGGATTACTTTGATTTGCTACATTATTCTGATTGGGGACTTTACTACGAAGTCCTTCGAGGGATTGCTTGGGGCTGATCACATTTTAGCAAGGAACCGTGCTTTGAATGAGACCGTCATTACAGTATTTGTTCTGCTGCCTTTGTCTTTGGCCAAAGATCT
>Ga0126342_10001505_pt1:10000-33007 | contig 33007 bp, 25 predicted proteins | sample Cyp1metagenome_FD_92528 | JGI IMG/M metagenome (GOLD analysis project Ga0126342, IMG submission 92528) | Coral microbial communities from Lord Howe Island, Old Settlement Bay, Australia - Cyphastrea 1 metagenome | ecosystem: Host-associated > Invertebrates > Cnidaria > Coral ...
AGACAGGTTGGTGGCAATGTGAAAGTTCTCCGACCATCTTGCAACCATATCAAGATCTCAATCCTGGTGTTTTTCCTTGGTTTTCTATTTCTTGCCTTGTTGCCATTTTCGTGTTTCTTCTTTTTTCTATTCCTGCATTTTTTTTTTGTCTCTACCACGTCTTTTGCAACTTGTGGCTCCTCTTCTGAAAAGTTTTTTGATGGGCTCTACTTGTTGTTCTGAAACTGAAATCATGGAGAAGGTACGACGTGGAACGAAGACATCGACTCCGGGGCAAGGGCAACAAAACATAGCCTCCATCACTCGCTAACAGTGTGTTAGGTGCTTGATGGACAGTTAGAGTCACCGCTGCTCAACCCACTGCCAAACATTTGGACGGGTTGTTGGTTTGTGTCCATATGCCTTTTCTGTGTGTAAACCCATACATGCTATGTACCCTGTGCTCTGCTTTGTGAGCTTAAACCTTCAGGCGCCTTTCGGCATGAATATAGCATCAACATGGTCAATTGGACTTTCCATCAACATCAGCTTGGGTGAGGGGCTCATGAAACCCCTTTATTGTTGGGAAGATTTGCTCGGCATACCTGATGCGTGGCAATTCTCCCATCTAGCTTGAAGGCCTTTTCGTATGCGTTGTGAAGTCGACGCATTGAGGTTTGATCTGATAGAGCTCTGTGATGGTTTCGCCAGAACCGCCGCTGCCATATCCAATATATCATTTTTGGGGATTTATGGGCATTGTACTCTGGTCGTTGCAGTTGTTGTGGTTGTCGGGGTTGTAGGAGTTGCTGGGATTGCTGGAATTGTTGTTACTGCCACTCTTGGCCATGGTAGCGGTTGCAAACATCATCTTCTGTGGCTGTTGTAAGACCGATGGGCAAAACGGGTCATGATTGAAATCGCGATCGTCCTCATCATCCTCACCTCACGATCCTCATCTTCCTCATTCTTATCCCCTCAAAATTATGTATCATCTCCTCATAATCATGGTCGTCATCCGTCGTTATTGTTGTTATCCTCCCCGTCATCCTGATTCTGATCACTACACATCCTCCTTCTCCTCCTCCTTGTCCTCATCTGCATAATACGCGTCATCAACCTCATTCTTGTCATGGTAGCGGCAATCATCAGAATCAGAATAGCGGTGGAGTTGTCAGGCTTCTCCTCCCCCGATTGCTCATCATCGTCATCATCGTCATCATCGTCATCATCGTCGTCAGCAGCAGCAGCAGCATCATCATCATCATCATCATCAGCATTATCTCGAAGACCGTTTGAACAACATCGTTCTTCAGCTGGATCTTTGAAACAGGTTTTCTCTTGCGAATGGTGCACTGGCTCTGAATACTGTAGGTATATGCTTTCAGTGTTAAAACGTTTGTTAGACAAGGATGTTTTGACACCTGTGAAACTGAGGTGGTCATTCTGCTGCATCATTGGAAGTGATCACAGCCTTCAAAGAAGGCTCTCAAGTCTGCTGTCCTAATCAGCCTTTCGAATCTTTCTAGGGCCACTTTTTGGGTTCTCATTTCTGGTGTCTTACCGGACAAAGAGCAAATATCCATGCCTCTGAAAGAGAAAGGCAGACAAGACAGATTGAGAGAGAACCTAGTGTAGTTTCAGACTTCCGGGGATTGAGCTGCGAGTGTGACAAAAGAGAAGCAGCAGTTTGTATGACTTTGCAATACTCTGCAATGCTTGCATTCCGAGCATGAAATCAACGAATTAAGTCTTGTTTTGCCTCATTCTTTTGCGTCCCATTGGGCCTTTCCTCTTGAAATAGTTTTGCTGCAAAGTTGTATTTTTTGTCCGAAGGTCCAGTCAGTCCTTTGGAGATGCTGACAAGCAGCTCCGGACTGTTAACAGTCTCGCCGTATGCAGTGCCACAGGTAGGCACCCCCCCTTCCTTCAATTTTCGGAATCATGGCCGAAGTCAGTTGGAGTCGGTTGCGGTCGGTTGAAGTCGGTTGACGGCATTTTGTTCATCTTTTTCTGTGCTGAATATCTTCAGGCAGGCTTTCTACTTTTCGCGAGCAGCAGCGCACGTGGAATGCCAGGAGGCATTATGCTGTCAGGATCCCGGTTCAGAGGCAAGCAGAAGTCGAAGCTTTGAACTGCAGCAGCTTTTTCAATGACCCTGAGCATATTCTGCGCAGAAACATGGGGTATTCCATCCACAAGTTCATCAAACTACCCCGTTTACCATGTTGCTAGGACAACTTACTTTTGTATTCATTCGCTTATGTATGATTCGCCTACTAATCACTCACTATTTATGCAAGGATTCGTTTATATACACTATGGAAACAGTGTGAATCATTGAATCATCCAAATCCACATGCGACAGACCTTAGATAATCGTATAAGTGGTTGAGCTACTTTGGTTAGCCTGTGATTGTGGTGGATCTGCAACGCAGGGATAGAGATGTGAGAAGTCTTGCCTGAATTTCTACATTTCCAGCTTTGGCAACCTATCCAACCTTTAGGCGACGCATCACCTTCTACAACACCATGCTTGGAAGTCAGCAGGTAGAGGTGACAATTTCGAAGGGCATGCCGATTGTATGTTCACTGAAGAATTAGTTCAAGATCTATATCAGATACTGGCCGCGGATCCATGACCACAAGTCTCTTGTCTCTTGATCAATCCTACAGCAAGCTTCAAAACAGATTTGTCACTGCGTCAGTTGACGTGTTATCACACGGCATGACTCTGATTTTCCGAGGGTTACCCTCTGTTCTGCAGGAGCAATATCTGAATTCTCGATACCAGCGGGAGAAGAAGCCTCCACCACAGCAACTTGCCCTCAGTCGCATTCTGAGAACTGACCTTGTTTGATCTTTCGGCAAGTGGCTTTGGCAGTGCCAGTGCTTTCACAGAGCCTCTATGACCTTGTCCCAGCCAGAAGCATTTCCACTGGTTGTGAATTCGAAGGGACAGCTGGGGTTTGTTTGAAGATTCAACTGCTTGCTTCATGGGACATGACAGGTGCCTGAAATGCACAACTGCCCACAGAAGATGGAAACGGACCGCAGAAATGAGCTACGTATACATACAACATCTTGTCTCATGGCCAGCGAAATACGATGAATAAATGACACCATGATCACGGTACCAAAGACAAAGGCAGCATCTCATGGCTGCATGCTTTCTCAAGGTCCTGCAATGAAAAAGTTGGGAGCTCGGTCTCCGGTGGAGAGAACATTACATAAGATCAGATAACATCCGCAACATGCCGGCAGGTAGGAATCATGTCTGCTTGGAAAATCACATGTGACGATGCAAGATCTGCGCCACATCTATGGATCCACGGCTCCTTCCTTTGTGAATTCGCCGACTGCTTTATTGGAAGCAGCTGCCCCAGACATCAAAGGAACGACTTTTTTCCATGCTTTTCAAAGCCTTTCAGTTTTCGACCAAACAGAGGGCATGTGGCTTTGCAACAATAAGGTGCAGGCGGAGATTTGGTGCACCTGCTTCGTGCTTTTGTGATTGGATTGGAAGGTGCATGCAAGAGCATCGGCCTTTACCTCATTTGCAGCGGATGCTTTTCATGTCATTTTACGGCGTTTGCTTTGCTTCTCGCTATGGCCATGGTGCTTTGCAACCTTTTTTGCTAATCGCTGCTATCCCGTAAACAGGTGATGGGCCTGCCGGTGGGAAGCCATTGTGGTGTCCTGTCTGCTTTTAATCCCTCTTGGGTTTTGCACCAGCAACTTCTGACAGGACGGATAACTCATCCGACAACATGCACATCCATTGGACTCAAAGACCTCATCTTTCATGTCAGCCAAGGTCACCAGATCAACAAACAGTGTTGCATGATATTGTGGAGCTGTTTCAGAGGCTGGAGCGTGCGTTTCTTTGGTGCAGAAACGTGTGCTGTATGCCAGGTAGTGCCCGGCCTGCGCCGGGGCGGAAGTTTCGAAAACAGAACATGGCTATAGGAAATCAATGGGCTATAGGAAAGCTTTTGCGATGCAGAAGCCATGAAGTGTTGAAGTTGTGAGGTGCATCAACAAATGAGCAAATGATTACTGAGATGACAATGAAATGAAAGAATCCATGCACAGTTCACTGAATGAACCAATGAGTCATGATTCAACGAGTCAATGAATCAGTGGATTGATGAATCAGCAAATCAGCAAATCAGCAAATCAATAAATCATTGAATCACAGAAGCAACAAACCAATGAGTCAATGGTTCAACGACTCAATGAATCAATGACTCAGTGAACAAAGGAATCGGTGCATCAATGAACCAATGAGTGACCGATCCAGTGAGTCAATGAATCAACGACTCAATGAAGCAGTGAATCAAAGAACCAGTGACTGACTGACTGACTGACTGAATGAATGAATCAATTGAATGAATGAATGAAATGAATGCATGAATGACATGAAATGAAATGAAATGAAATGAAATGAAACAAACATATAATGAATGAATGAATGCAATGAAATGACACGACATGAAATGAAATGAACGAATAAATGAATGAATGAACGAATGAGTGAATGAAAAAATGAAATGAAAGAAATGAAATGAATGAAAAAAAATGAATGAATGAGTGAATGAATGAAAGAATGAAATGAATGAATGAATGAATGACTGACTGACTGACTGACTGAATGCATGCATGCATGCATGCATGAATGAATGAATGAATGAATGAATGAAGAAAAGAAAAAACACATGAAATGACTGAATGCATGACTGACTGAATGAATAAATCAATGAAGCGAAATGAAATGCAATGAAATGAAATGAGTGAATGAAAGAAAGAAAGAATGAATGAATGAATGAATGAATGCAATCACCTTGGATCTGTTTGAGAAGTTGATCGACTTGATTCCAACTGAACAGCGGCTTGATGCTGTGAAACGCTCTGTGACAGGTCAGAACCACTTTTCAAGAAATGGCAGCCGTTGTGGGCAGCGGAGGAGATATAGCGGGATTGCTGTTGCGTGCTGCCAGTCCTCAAGCCTTGAAGGTCAATGAGGATGTTGCAAAGTGAATGAAGATTCCATACGCAAAGGCTGAGAGGGATGTTTTTCAATTCAGTTGATTGCTGGAAAGGCATGGTATAGTATGTAGATGTAGGCTGATGCATCCTAGCAAGACAAAATTAGGTCAAGGATGTGCACACCTGAAAAGCCTTGTTATCTACTCTTCCGAAACTCCCGCGCAAAGTCAGATCTCAACATCTTCACGCAATTTTCTACGGTCACAGCCTGGGAGCGACATAGAGCGACTGGGGATAGCCTTGAAGGAGCATGCAGTGCCTTCGTTGGCTTCGTCCTATGTGCGACGGCTTCAGACAGTGCGGCAAAATCTCCGCCCCTTGGCTTCAGCTTACATTTTACATCGGTTTACATCTCCTTTGCATCTTACATTCGCCGACTTTTCTAAAAGTTGTATTCATAACCAATTGTTCCAGAGTCTCACTTGCATTTACTGGTTCAGTTTTAGCCCCGAGGCAACCAAGGAGGACGTCCCAGCCTTATTGTTTTCCTTTTTTCCCATGGCTTCGTGCTCAAAAAATCGAGAGGATCCGTGCCATGACTTTTGTATATCTGAATGAGGTGATCCAGGTGACATATTTTCGACTCCAAGTAATATTGCATACAGACCCCGAGGTTTGCCCAAGACGTGATCATTGTATTGTGGCTTAGCAAGAGAACTGTAGGACTATTAATATTCCTTTAGAATTTACATAAGATAAAAATACACCACCTGCATGGAACAGTTAATTGTACTGATACTGCGATTGGGGTTTCTTTCGAGGTTTACGCAAGATGTAAAACCTCCCACCTTCGTGGAACAATTAAGCATTTCGGGTTTCTGTAACGGCTTTCATAAGATATATGTTTGCCACCTCCAAGGAACAATTGACCATACTCTAGTTAGCGTTTCCTTTTAGGGTTTACATACGATGTGAATTCTCCCACCAATTAACCGTACCAGAATAAGGGTTTACATAAGATATAGATTTTCCCACCCCATGAAACGAGTAACCACACAATCTTTAGTATCATCATTATCACCATGGTCAACATCATGGGCGTCATCATGGTGATCATCATGGTGATCATCATGGTGATCATCATGGTGATTGCCCTGTGACGTCCATTGCCCTGTGACATCCATTGCTCTGTGACATCCATTGCCCATCGTCATGGTGATCATGATCATGATCATGATCATCATCATCATCATCATCATGATGCTGGTTTGCTGGGACATTCGTTGGGAGTCCGGGTAAATCTCAGAGTTGGGTTGTAATATTGCAGATATACCGTAGTTCAAGTCGCAGCAACTGAAATTGGATTTTTCCAATCGAAACCTCGTCCTAGTCCAGCCATGTTCAGAAGTTCAGGTTTGTTGATTCCACTTGGGATCAAAACCTTGGATGTCGGTTCTCAGCTGGGACCTAAGGAGGATGCAACTTGCCGTGATCTGATGCGATTTTTGTTTGATGCGACATTTATGCGACAAATTGCGACTCCTAGGATGCTGATGCTAATTTTGGAGAAACGCGATGGACAGGCGTTGCCTTCTTGAACGACTTGAGCATGATGGCATATTGCATGACACCAGTGATTCATCATGATTCATTCTGGCCGTGGTCATATGTCATGAGCCCAGACCTACCGGCTGACTGTGATCAATTCTGGAATGCCTGGTCTGGACTGGCATGCCTGTTCTTCTGCTCAGAACTCAGATCTAACGGGGCAACCGATTCTCGAAGCTTTGAGCAGCTTTGCTCGATGGACTCAGAGATTGGTTATATAAGAGCTTTGATTTGCCCACTGAGCATAGTCACTTTCAGACCTCTGGTGGCATGACGCGTGCACCCTAAGGGCTGTGCACATCACAATCTGAAGGTTCAATATGTTCCATGAATGTACAGAAAAACTATTGTGAAACATTTGCATCCAAGCATGAAAGCATCTCCTGCAGCACAACCGAGGCTGAACCTCCCAAATTCAAGAGCCAGGCATCTAAATTGCAAGAAAAAGGAAGTAGCAGCTTGTGATTCAGCTGGTCGTTCTGGTCGAATTGCCACTTTTGGAGGCTGCCTTGGCATTTGACAACATCCCGAGCTGGAAAGCTGAAGATGATGCATTTTGGGATCTGTCCTCAGAAAGGTGCCAGACGTGATTCTTGAACAGATCAGGAATCTGTTGTGACTGCGGTACCAAGTATTTTTTGACGCTTGGACTTTGACCAGACCTTCGGTGACCTGGAACCTTGGGGCCTTCAGTTTCGCTTTCGATGGTGCACAACGAGGTAAACCCGGTATGTAGGCAGATTTGATTTGTTTGGTGTGGAAATTGTCCTTTAGCTGGAGCAATCTGATTCAATGGCAGAACAAGCTCTGAACTCTCCAAGAGGGAGAGGTATCCATCACTCTGGGTTTTCCAAGCAAGTGGACGGACAGCAGCTTGTCAAGGGCCGTGCAAAAAAAAATAAAAGAGCAGGTCCCTCTCGCAAGATCATATTCATTCGACGCTGATTTGTACACTGGCCATGTCGGGCCACTATTGGCCAGTGAGGTGTCAGGTCCTTTGGTATTTTGTGCATTTTGATGCTTCCAAGGCAATGCTGGTCATTACCTCTGCTATACCTCCAAGTCCGATGATGGCGAAGGACTCTCTGACTCTATATGGGGCTTCGCTTCATTCACTACATACAGGGTCGAGTATCTATTCTAGAAGCCAACCTAAGCTAGCTGGATTTCAGTTTCCTCTAGCACTGGCACAGGCTGTGCCATTGAAATACTTCGCTCTCCCCAGAAAATCTTGTCCAGCAGGGCACCATGGTTCAGCTCATGTGAAACACGTTCCTGGGTTTCTCTTCAATTTTATTTGTCACGATTGGCAATGGGTGCATAGGAGAGCTGAGGACTTAGAGATGGATTAGGCTTCACTACTTCACTACAGAGCCATACGCCACAACACCCAAAGGGATTCGCTGCACTTTAGCTTGAGCACTTCTAAGCTACTTTTAACACCCTCTGATCAGGAGCCTCTTCCTCTGTATGACAAATTCATTCCCTGGCTCATCGGCTGTCCCCTGGAGTCAGAGTCTCTGGAGATGGTGTGACAGACGGGCTGAGACTTGTCAGTTGAGAAGATTGGTTTATTACCATTTTTAAGTTAATTTTAAATGCAAATGAAGTGGAAATGTGCTGCGACTGAAGGCACTACTTCGTGACAAATGTGTACGGGTTTGATGGGCAGGCTGGGAGACATACAAACCGTCTATTAAATCTAATAGTCATGCACGCGGCCCACATGCGCGCGCACATTCACACACACACATATATATATATATATATGGTTTCTAAGTGCGACTGTGGCTTCTTGTGACTTTGCTGCTCAAGGTAATGTGGAGTGATTCACTGTGGGGGTGGCTGTCTTTGGCAGGTGAAGTCAATAGACTTGTTGCGTGTCCCTTTCACTGCAGTCCGTCTTGTGTCCCCTGGTTCCTTCTTGGATTTTGCAGTGGACTTACCTTCTGTGTGTTTGCCATTGGACTTCTCTCCTGTGTTTGGATTTTCAGATCGGAGCTCTTTCCTTCCTGTCCGCTTGTGGTTCCTGGGACAGTTCGACGGTCACGCCTGGCAGGGTACCTTGAATGAGTTGCCCCTTCAGTGCCCAAGAGCTTAGAGATTTGATAACCAAACTTGAGCAGTTGGAGACTTGGCAGAAACAAGCTGAAGCCTCAGCTGGTTCCTCTTCAAGAGGTTATACGCGCGGAGACCCAAAGGCACGTGCCAAAGCAGCTGCACCAGTGCTGTCTAAGCCGGTTTTTCCTGCGATCCCTCAGATTGCCTTCCGTTTTACGTTGGTGAAAGAAGCTGGACCTGAGTTCATTGGAGCTCCATTTCCTGGTGTGGAAGAGGGACCTGGACCTTTGCCTGCCCTTTTGCAAGACCAAGCCATCTTCCTTGATTGCGACGAGCGCGAAGCCCTTCAGAGGGTTCACCTGAGTTTTGCGGCAGGTTTTTGGGCCAGAGCATCTTTGGAAACTCACTGCCACACCTTCACCCCGCCTGTTGTGTCTACACCATCGAAGCATACTATTGTTTTGAGGGCTTGCGGGTTAGGTGGATTTGTCAGGTTTGCTGCAGTTGATCATTTCCAGAAGTTCAGTGATTTGTGCTTTTCTGGGGTGTCGCTGTACCACTCCTTTGCGACAGAAACTGAGTTGGAGATTTATTGCCAAGGAGCAAGAATTGCAGTTCCGGCTCTGTGGGAGCCATGCTGACCAAAGATCGGTTGAAACCAGCCAGCAGAGGTGATCCCTCTCTGTTGGTAATGACAGTTCCTGGGGTCGCATCGTCGGTTGGAGATGATGTAGATGTTTTTTGCCTTCCGATTGATACCCGTACAGGGGGGATGCTTTTAGCTTTGCCTCATGATAGCATTTCCCAAGAAGCACTTTTGCTTGGCCAGTCTGGAACCGAAGAGTTGCTGTTTGGCTCAAATACCTTTGTGACTGTCCCCTTGGTTGAGGAATCTGATGACCTTTTGTCGGTGGTCGCGCTTGGGATTGATGCCAAGGTGCTGGTTGTTGATGTCAACGATGATGTTCTGTTGAGCTGCCGAGAATATGACCCGGTCACGGATCATCTAACGGGCATACTTGGTTTTTCTCATGATCACCTAAATAGCCTGCCAGAGCCTACTCAGTTGGTTGCGCTTGTCACGGAATGGCTGTTGGGAAGGTCAGATGATAGGACGGGGTTTTATACAGCTCAAGAAGACCTGGCAGAACCCTCTCCAAAGGTGAGTCGCAGCAGTGCAGCTGGTCAGCTTCCGACTGGCAAAAAGGCGAATACAGCCAAGCGTGTTTCAAATGCCGCAGTTGCAGAACAGTTAGCAGCCTTAACTGCTCAGCTCCAGTTGTTGTCAAAACGCCAAGACCAGTTAGAAAAGGCAAGCAGCTCTACTGCCGCTCCTGCGCCAGATCCTTTTGTTGGTCCCACGCCCAAGTTGCCAGCCCTATCATCCGCGCTCAAGAACCCGAGCGGGGTGTCACAGACGGTGCCAGCCAAAGCTTTGCAGTTGATAGGACCTCCTCCAAAGGTAAAAGCCAGTCAAGCTGTGGTTCCTGCTGTAGGTGTGGCAGGCGACGAACCTTACGATGCCTTGCAGCCTGGACCGGAAGAACCAGCCATAGCAGTAGCTATTCAGCAGCAAAGCAATGCTGTTTTCGCTTTAGTGGCGCACCTCACTTCCCAAGCGGGAGACGTGCTGGGGGATTTAATTGCAACTGGAAGTCAGTCTGGTACAACCAAAGGCGTGCAGCGCAGAGAAAAGATGCAGAGCGATCTTGCCAACGGGAGCAGCAGTTATTTCTTGCAGATGATGCAGCAGTTACATCGCAGGCTTTACCCTTCCAGACCTGTTCCTCAAGAAGAAGAGAATCTGATGAGTGTGTCGGTTCTGCACTACTTGGAGAGACAGGGAGGCTACAAAAGCAACAGGGAGTTGGGTTTAGTGGCCTGGGTTTTGGGCCATGCCATAGATGCAGCTGCTGCGGGCGATTTTTGCCACACAAAGGAGGTGTTAGCACTTTTGATGGTGGCAGTCGAGCAAGCAACAATAGACCGAGGCGATTGGTCCCTGGCATATATGTTAACGCTCATGGAGGAGCCGCCGAATCAGATGTTCCAGGACAGAAGCGCTGCCATGCTCCACCACACGAGACCATTCGGTCCGCTGGTCCCACCTCAGTGGACTGCAGTGTGCCTTTCCTACCTAAAGGACCTGGAGGTGCTTGCAACCCGGAAGACCGAAACAGCAAAGAAAATCGCGAAGCCTGCAGTAGCCTCCGAGAGACCTCCGGCTTCGCAGGAGCCAGACAGAGAGGCTTCCCCGAAACGGAAGCCGAGATTCCCGAAGAAGCCGAAGGCCAAGCAGGCCACGGATGCCTGACAACATGCCAGCCTGTCCCACCGTCTAATAGCCCCAATGTTGGATTTTTAGATAGTGTGGATTTAATTAATGATGGACTTTTAAATAAAACTAAAAATAATTTTACTTTGCATGATGGGGCTGATGCTGTTCATGCCAAGGCTCTTCCGAAGCCAAGAAACGAGCCTGGTGTCAGCCTGAGTTCCTCTCGCTACAAAGCTGTGGACTCCCTTTCCTTTAGTAAGTGGTGTTCATTTTTGGCTGTAGCTGTGCTTCGCACTCGTTCTGATTTTTCTAGATTCTTGCTGTCGACCATGCACCTGCCGCGGAGCTCCATAGCTTCGACATCGCCAGCTTTTCCTTTGCCTATACCATTCCCTGGTGCTTTTGCAAAGATGCCTTCAGGTTTCTCAGCCGCCCGTAGAAGGAGAGGTCATTTTCGCCGTGCAATGCATGTCATCATAATGGCCTTGAATTTTTGGTGGTGCGGGAACAGTTCAATTTCACTTGAACTTCTGAGGAGGGTGCCGTCTCCGAGCCAATCACGTATTCTTAGGAGGCTTTCGAACCTTGTGCTGGCTGACGGCCCTTCTGAATCATTTGAGGTGGTCAGAAGTGGCCGACGTTTTCCCCAACTTTTAGCACGGCTCTCCGAGCTGTCTGATGCCTTGACAAAGATGGGAGCTGGGGCTGGACCTTACGCCAAGATATATCCTGGTCACAGCGTTCCAATGGACAACGAGCAGTACCCGGAACTGGAGCCTTACAAAAGCCTTAATGCAAGTCGGTTGAAGGTAGTCGGAGAGGCCCAGTTTGACGCCACAGATTTCCTCGGTCCCGAGCTATGCATGGCTTATCGGTTTCCGGACTCACTGCTTTTCCAAAGAGAGGTGGATGGTTTTGAGATTCCTCAAAGGTTTGACCCAGTGCATGAGGTGGCAGCCCTTGCCAAACTTTGGGATGCAAAAGGACTTCTGCACATACATGATGTGGACCTCGTTGTCAGTAGACGGTTTGAGTTGGTTCGTGTCTTCAATTGTTTGAAAAATGCATCCGTGGACCGGCAGATAGGTGACAGACGTGGCAGAAATGCTGTTGAGATGCGTGTGACAGGCCCTTCTTCGACTCTGCCTTCTGGATCCGACATTTTGGACTTTTATGTGGATGCCAAAAAGGAGTCTGTTTCTATTATCTGTACGGATAGGAGGGATTTTTACCACCAGTTTGAGACCACCCTCAACCGCACGATGTCAAATTCCGTAGGACCTCTGATCCCACTTGAGCTGCTGAGGGACTGCAATGCCTTTGAGACCTTTGTTGCTGCCAAACGACTGAAAAAGCCTTCTAGGATTTATGGTGGTGACAGTTTGGGGTTTTCTGAGCGGCAGTCTTTTCCAAAGTGCCCAGAGGGAATGGCGATGATCAGTTTCAAATCAATCTTTCAAGGTGATCATGCTGGCGTGGAAATAGCAACTGCAGCCCATGAAGGAATCCTGCAGTCTGCAGGCCTTTTGCAAGAGGACTCTCGTGTTGTGGCCGGCAGACCTTTTAGGGGTCTGTCCTTGATGGAGGGGCTTGTCATTGATGACTACTTTGCCATTGCCACAGTTCCGAATGGGCTTTTAGTTGAAACGCCAGCTCAGGCTTGCCTCCGTAGCAGTAAGCAGCTTTACTCTGACATGGGGATCCTAGGATCGGATGACAAGGACATTTGCGGCGCCCGAAAAGCTAAGGTCATCGGTGCCGTTATTGATGCTTCCGAGCAATGTCAATCTAGGGGTCATGTTTTAGTTGCTTCGCCTGCTGAAAAGAGGTATGGTATGTCTTGGCTCTCCCTTCAGGTTGCTCAGCTTACTCATACATCGGATTCTTTGCACCTATGCCTTTTGGGTGGTTGGACTTCAATGCTGATGTTCAGAAGACCGATGATGTCAATCTTGAATGATGCTTTTCATCTGGTTGATATGGAGAAGTTTGATGCAGCGGTGCCCCAAATGCTGAAGCTTACAAGAAAGGTTGCCACCGAGCTCACCCTTCTGGCTGTGCTGGCTCCACTTTGCACTTCAGATATAGCAGTTGACTTTTGCTGTGATCTTTATGCTACGGATGCTTCACTCCAAAAAGGGGCTATAATCCAGAGCCATCACAGCAGAGACATGATGGAGGTTTTGTGGAAATGCTGTAGGTCAAAAGGTGGTTACTCAAAGCTCCTTAGTACTACTCAATCTGCCCTGGCAAGGTCACTTGATTTTGAGGAGTTCGAGATGCCGCAGCAAGCTTCTGTCCGGAGACCACTTGCGTATAGGTTCGATTTCATAGAAGTTTTTGCAGGGGCTGCTACAGTCACAGATCAGGTCGCTGCACTTGGTTTCTCAGTGGGCTGTCCAATTGACCTGTCATATGACGCTGAGCTGGATGTCTCGAAGCTTTTCGTTTTGGAATGGATTGTGCACTTGGTCACCAACCACTATGTGAAAGGGGTCATGATTGAGCCACCATGCACCACGTTCAGTGTTATGCGCAGGCCGGCTTTAAGATCAAGAGAGTTCCCTTTCGGTTTTGACTTGAGCGATCCTCAGACCAGCGTTGGGACGAAGCTTGCGATGATCGCGTTGCTGATCTTGTACATATGTGATCGCCAGTGTCTGACAGCGATTCTTGAGAACCCTTGGACTTCTAAGATTAAATACCTTCCTGCCTGGAAGTACCTAGTAAACAAAAAGAGCTGCCAAATGGTTAGATGTGATTCATGTGCTTATGGTTCGGCACACCTCAAGTCCTTCCTTTTCCTGTGCGTATGGGCCAAAGTTGAGCCAATTTCCGATAGATGTGATGGAGGACACACACATGTTCCAGTTGAAGGCCAGTACACTAAAAAGTCTGCTACCTACGTGGAAGGTCTTGCCATTGCCCTTGCGAAAGTTTTTGCCAATGGAATTTCACGGCTCTTGGACTTTGAGGCCGTGGCCAACTCTATCTCTCCTTCTGGTCTGGAGTCACAGTTGGTCAATGAGCTGAGTTTGTCCTCTGCCTGGCAGGTTACCTCTGTGTGGACTTTCCGTGTCTCGCGGCACATCAATTTGCTGGAACTGTCTTCTGTGGTTAGGCTCGTCTCGTCCCTAGTCAAGAAAGGTAAGTCAGGTCGCATTGTGATTTTGGTGGACTCAAATGTGGTTTGCTGTGCCTGTTCCAAAGGCCGCTCATCATCAAAGGCTTTGACCAGGCTCTTGGTGCGTCTTGCGACCCTCTCTGTCGTGGGTGGACTGTACGTTGTCTTTGGTTTCGTGCCTACTAGGCTGAACTGTGCCGATGACCCCACCCGTGATGTTCCTCTCCGCCAACCCATCCCGGGTATGGACTTGGCCACTTGGGATCGCTTGGACTTATTTAGGTTGGCTGGTCTTCCAAAGCTAAAGCGTCGGGCCTCGAACTGGATCCGGCTTGTCTTTTGCCTGATGGGGTCCTCTGCTCTGCATCTCTGTGATAGATCAGTCTTTCCTTGGCCTCGTTTTCCCTATGGATGTGCCACTCGGTCTTCTGTTTCTGTGGGTGTCGGTTTGGCGGCATGGATTTCGATGCTTCTTTGGGTTTTCCTGGTGAGGGACCGTTTGTTGGCTTCATCTGCCTTAGGCCCCTCATTTTCCTTTTGGTAGTTGTCGCGTCGCGGTTAGTTAGCTGCCATGGTGTCATATTCCCTCGAAATGCTGGAGATATGCAGCGGCTTCTTCAAAGAGAGGCCAGGCCCCCTCTTCAGGAGGGAAGGCCTGTTTTGGAATCTACTTCGAAGCAACGGGATTTTGTTCTCTCCCTGTTTAAAGACTGGCTGAAGATTCAAGGTATCTCTTTTGACGGTCTTATGCAAGAGCATCTCAGACGGGTCGAGGAGATTAACCAGTTGCTGGTGAAGTTTGGACGATGCCTTTATGCTGCAGGTAGGCCTTACAATCATTATGTGGAAACAATAAATGGTGTTACCTCTCTGAAACTGGCGTTGAAACGCCAGATGCAAGAGGCGTGGAATCTGGCCTTTGCGTGGGTAAGAGATGAGCCTAGTACTCATCACATAGCGATGCCCTGGCAGGTATTGCTAGCTTGTATTTCGGTTTGTCTGGTATGGGGATGGATTGATATGGCTGGAATGTTCTCACTTACGTGGGGTGCTTTGCTACGTGTGGGTGAGTTCCTACAAGCTACTCGGAAAGACCTTCTCCTGCCCTATGACACCAATTATACAAACAGGTTTGCACTACTGTCACTTCGTGAACCGAAGACGCGTTTTACAGCGGCGAGACACCAGAGCGCAAAATTGGATGTACCTGATCTTTTGCATGTTGTCCATTTAGCCTTTGCCAGGTTACAACCTCAGCAGAAGCTCTGGCCAAGGTCAGGACAGACCCTACGACTTCGTTTTAGACAAGTCCTAACAGAGGTTGGAATTGACCTGGTCAGACTGAACGGGAAGACACTAGACCCAGGTAGTCTTAGACCTGGCGGGGCTACTTGGATTTTACAACAAACAGAAGATTCGGAGTTCACTCGTAGAAGAGGACGCTGGATAAACCAGCGCACTATGGAGTTGTACATCCAAGAGGTGGCTGCTTTTCAATTTCTTTCTGCAATTCCGGATTCTCGGTTACCAAAGGTGTATAAGCTTTGTGAATTTTTTCCAGCTGCACTGCCAAAAGCGAGCAAATTCTGGGATGCAAATATTCCATCAAATGTCTGGTATTATCTGTGGAAAGGATAAGTTACAAGGTAGCTGTGGGAGAAATGGGTCACTTTCGATCATGCTGCCAAAGTTCAACATTGAGTCGAAAGCGTGTACGAAATACTCACGCAGTGCTCTCCAGCAAGGTCAAAAAAGGATGGCGCTTGAGCTCTTGGTTTCTAAGTGCGACTGTGGCTTCTTGTGACTTTGCTGCTCAAGGTAACCCTACCCTACAATCTGGCCCACCCACATTGAGCAATCCTTCCACAGATGGGTCACTTTCGATCATGCTGCCAAAGTTCAACATTGAGTCGAAAGCGTGTACGAAATACTCACGCAGTGCTCTCCAGCAAGGTCAAAAAAGGATGGCGCTTGAGCTCTTATATATATGTATACATATATGTAAAATATGTATGTTGGTACATAAATCTTGTTGGTGCACTGTACATTGAGGCATTTACGCTTCAAGACATGCCTCCGCATTACATGCTGCAAATTGTATTGCATTCCTTTGACCCATTCCATCGGTTACATAGGTTGCATACACTGCGCACAACTCACCACTATAGCCTATAGCTATTGTTTGCACTTACTGCATCCATGCATGTCACTCGTATATGCTAAGCCAGCAAAAATCCCTTTCGGGGCAGACGTTCGCCCAAAGTTTCATCGGAGGTCAAAACAGTTTAGGGTTCACTCAGAGTTGGTTTAGGGCTAATTCATGGTTGGTTTAGGCTTGGTTGGGTTCATCTAGGGTTGGTCAGGCTCAGTTTTGCGTTGATTCAGGGTTGGTTTAGGGTTGATTTAGGCTTGGTTGAGGGCTGATTCAGGGTTGATTTCATCATCCAGTGTACGATGCACCATCCTGGGCAAGAATTCATGAAGAAGAAACCAACTAAGCCTGTTCTTCTTCTCTAAAATGATGATGTGGAAACATGCGGCTAGGCATGCATGGCTTACGTATGAATCAATGCATGTGCACAAGGGTCTGCGGAACTCCAGCTTTTGTCCATGTAGTGATTCGATGGCTTTCATTCTGTACCCTTTGGTTCAATGTGAGCTTGTGGGTTTTGCTTCGCAAATCGATGTGTCAGGTGCCAGAACAGGAGCAATGCCAAGCTGGCCAGGCATCCGTTTCAATTGTTTTGCAGCCTACAATGCTGACTGACTGCCTTCAATTTGGAAATCAAAATATGGCAAGACAGAAGTCAGAAGTGCCCAAAATGGTCGAAAGAAAAGCTTTGCAGCAAAGCATTTTTTACAGTCTCTGAGCCGATCTGGTTCCAAAGAGAAGAGCACCTCTAGATAAATCTAAGGAAACCTTAAAGCAGTTTAAGAAACAGACTTGCAATGTATGGCATCTGGTTTAGATGTGTTTTATTTTAGTTTCAATGTTTATGGTTGAAGCTTCCACTTCGCTTTGTCGACAATGGTGTCAGGACCTCCGCACACCGCAGTATGGTGGCACTGGTGCGTGGAAACCTCGGTCTATCTCAGCCTTACTCAGTGCATTGCACAACTGCTGGGCACTGTGGAAATGCAATTACAGCTCTGGGTGTAACGCAAGACTTTCCGAGCAGTATCAGTCAGGTGGAGATGTATGACATTTGCATTGCGTTTCCTACTGAGAGCCAGCAACTCAAAGCTCAAAAAGCCAAGAAGCCTTCTCTGATGTAGCAAAAACCTAAGTCACGCGCTTGCAACTGAGGACGCAGGTTTGCCAGTAGTCAGCGCCAAGTTCATGAAATGGCATTTGCGAAGGTCATTCCTGAAGCTTGCCATCAAGGAGTGGTTGCCGGAGTTGGAGTTTTCATGGTTTCGAGCCTGCAGATTCTGAATTCATCCATGATCGCTCCATATCGCTCTGGACGTGTTCATCGTCTGCCCATGGGAGACACATAGAACAGTCATTACAATCACTGCCAGTGGTACCTAGACGGGTCGAACTTCCCCAATAGCAAGTGCCTGCAAGGGTCAGGTTCGTCAACAGCTTGCTGGGTAGTCATGGGTAGTCGCGGTTCCGACACAGGTCATGATGTCGTGTCGTCATGTTTCATGGCGTTGATGTCGTCATGTCGCTCATGCTGTCACAGGACCTGTCCTCTGCGAGAGCACTTTCCACCTCTGAGCGAACTGTGTTGAGGTAGACGAACTGAATATGCTTTGAATGTGCTTTGAATGTGCAGAGCGTTCAAAGTATCTTGGAATCTCTGCAGGATTGCAGCCAAGCAATTCGCACTTGGAGCGGTGAAGGCGCAACCTGATCCAGCTCTGCTTCCAATGACTCGCTTGTTTCTGCTGTGAGTACTGAACATGTGAAGGTCCGATTTCGTTGATACCGTATTTATACCACATTTCTGTTGTTGATTCAGGTGAGCAATCGGTTGACTCATGATGCTCCGGACATGGCCATGGCTGCAGAAAGGCTTTTGGGTCTCAGGCTCAGTGAGATTTAGATCCAGCACCTGTCACTACAGCCGCTTGACCATTCAGGAGATGCATTGTTTGCATACGCGATTCAAACCTAGCAGAACCAACGCGTTTTCCCAATTCTGAGTTCTTTCTTCTACAAGGTGATGCTCGATCAGTCGTGTCCGAATTGGAAGCAGCCGTGAATGCCGTGGCCTTGCTCTTCTTGGCTTTCGGGCTGCAAGTGAAGCAAGGCCTTCTATGAACTTCTATGGTCTTTAAAAGTCTTTAATGGTCTCAGCTTTGCGAGGCCAAGCCAGGTGCACACCACGTATGGAACGATCCATCAGCAGCTCGCTTTTGGCAAGCCTAACTCGCCTTACCCGCCTAGCTTACACAGCAAACCTTTAAAGTGGTACACTTGATGCACGTTGATACAGTGGCCTTTCTCTTTGGACATCACTCTCTGCCTGTCCTTGTGACACTTCATTTTTGTGAGGTGTTGCCAGTACTGGACCTCCAAAGTGGTGCGGAGGATGGGTGATGTAGTGATATTCCTTGTATAAGTGTTTGAAGATCAAAATGCACCACTAGCTGCGCCTGTCATAATACATCGCAGAACACCTGTACTTTGTACTGTTAACTCATGAAAGTCTTCCGAGTCTGTAAGCTAAAGCTGGATATCTGAAACAGAAACATAGTCCTTGCGTCCAAGTCCTTGCCCTGTCCCAAGACGCAACTTGCATTGTAGTACATAAATTACATTACATAATTTTACATAATGCTTTGGTTCCAACATGTTCTTTCTTTGCAAACGCAATTTCACACATGTTTTCTGAAGCAGATGCCATGCAGATGCGACTTTACAATGTACGTCTTTCATCCAGCCAACCAAGCATCTTGCGGGTTTGGTGCAGGCGGTGTAGTGGGATAGGGAAGGTATCCATTTGCCACTCCCCAAAGTCGATGTAAACCCATGATGTGCGAGGGCAGGGAACCGATCAGGAGCAAGAAGCAGAAGCTTGGGGACTACATCCTTTTTTCGAAAGGCTCTTGCGCACAGATGTGAGCCCTGGAGCTGCAACAGGGGTGCCAGGAACTTAGAAAAGTACAAAGCCAAAACGCGACAGAAGGCACAGAAACTTTTGTTTTGCAATCGTCAGATGCAGTCAGAAGATTTGACAGCCGTCAGAGCCGTCACAGTCGGTGTTGAACAAGCAATCTCAATGAGGAGCTTGTGTCCTCACCAAGGCCTCTGTTGGTGCCCATCAATTTATTGCAAGTTCCCACTGTCGTGAACGACCTGGATGAGGTGATGCTTTCCCCGCGTGCAGATACAAAGAAAATCAAAGAATATCAAAGAATATCAAAGATACATGAAGTCAGAATGAAGTCAATGAAAAGATATGAAAAGCAACCGACGATGGCATCCGATGGCACCCAATGGCATCCGATGGCATCCGATGGCATCCGATGGCATCCGATGGCATGATTGAACGGTCTTGTCGAGCTGCTACCTGCTATATCATATCACTGTCAGATCACTGTCATTGCTTGTTGCCACTTGTTAAGTGTTTCTTGTTTTTCCTTAACTGCTCCTTTTTTTCCTCGTTAGGTTCACAGAACCTTACAACTCTGTGAGATCCTGTGCGCCAAGCTGGCCTTTGTAGGTGGGATTTTCTGGAGTTGGATTGCTCCGCTATTTGTGCAACAGTGCCCACATTTCAACCTCATGTTGAAGTTTTGCAGCGTTTAAGTATGTTAGGCAAAGAGCGCTGCAAGTTCTCGCCCTATCTGCGAGTGTCCCTCCTGCAACATGCCTGACCCTGAAAACGTTTGTTGTCATGTACGCATGAGATTTGAGGCCTTTTGATAACGAACACTTCTCGTGCTGCACGGGCAAAATTCAGATCGAGAGTTGGACTTTTGCGAGTCTTGGGGGGACAGTCTGTGGAGGTCTTTACAGAGCTGATCCCGCTTCCTTTGGGTCGAGACCTTATGGAGATCCAGAGGCCGCATTTTGGCAGGTTTGCGAGCGGAACAGCAACAAAAACACCTGAAACTATGCCACAGTGATCAGGGAAAAGAGAGATGGGAAGCATGCAGGACTGTAGGAGTTACATCTGTCCGACGTATCAAGATTTTCAAACATTTCCACCAGTGAGGGCTTGAAAGTTTGGTTGAGAGACTTTTCTTTGGGGTCAGTCCAGGCCCAGCAACTCAGAAGGCACCTTTGAACTTGCGGGACAGCATTTGGGCACCTGAAGGCACCGTGATTCCGAGTGATTCAGTGCTTCAGATGCCATGATATCCAGGAAGGGCTTCCCAACAGCTCTGCAGACGGATCAATCGCCTACTTAATGCCCATGTGGTAGCAACATGTGACAACCACAGGTTACCATACTGCAGATATGCGCAGATATGTGTCCATGGCGCAAATTTGGACGGTTTGGTGTCCAATGAAGCTCACAAGTACCTTACAAGGAATGACCGCAACTGCCAGGTTGGGACGCTGTCCATCCGCAGATGACCCGGGCTTGTCAACTGGCAACTCAGTTCAAAAATCGAGTTTAAAGATAGTGTCTTACATAGTGAGCTCAGAGAGTGGACTGTCCCTTGCACCTTCTGGGCCTTACCAGGAACTTCTATTGATTCTCCGGCGTTTGGCAGAGCACTTTGCCGCAGCGGCCTGCACGCTTGCATCGAACAAAGGCAGCCCTTGCATCTTGGGGACACACACAAAATGCCTTTGATTTTGCTGTCGCTTGGAGAAAAACATCGTAGAGTGTCTCATGAATGATCTCGCTGCTTTGGTTTCAGGAGGTCATGAGATTTTATTGTTCGATTTGGTGCGTGCTCGCCGATTTGCCAGGATTCGATGCGACCAAAATCACCGTATTTGGTGCAATAGCTGCCATTGCTGACCGGGTTGCCCGAACCCCTGTAGGAGTCTCAGAATCCGACCCACCTTCGGTTGCTGTGGTCTTGTTGGGTCGCTGTTGCGAAACTGCACAGAAGATACATTAGCGTAGACATGAACTGTACCTGGCAACGGTTCCTCTTCCTTTCCCTTTGTAGACCTTGCTGTAACATTTCTAGATAAAAAGGGAGCAAATACAGAGTGGTACCAAGTGGCGGAAGAGGAGAAGTAGAAATAAGTAGACGTCACGGCACTAGTAGCAGCAGTATGTAGCAGTACTACCAACCTGAATACTTGCTATGTCATTCCTTGACATTTTTCTTTGCGGGATTTGTCGCACATGAATTTCAGTTGCACTTTTGCTGCTTTGGCCTAGAACATTGCTTGTAATAGGTATTTGACACCTGACATACCCTAAGTTTCTCTTCATATGATTCATATTCACGTATATCTCTGCGCGTTTATGCGCATTGTTGCTGCGGTGCTAATATTTGGGGACTGCGAATCTTCAGTCTCTGTCCTAGGTCCTAGATGCATATTTTTCACACGTATAGGTATAGGCTTTTTTTGACAGACATGTTCACAGTTTCCAACTTGTGGGCCCTCGTTGAATTGTGTGAGGCTCGAAGATCCAGAGACACCGGAGCAGAAGAGGGTCCGTCAGATTCTGAAGCATTCCGATGTATTCTCTGGTATTCTGTTTTCAAAGAACACGAACTGGAATGAAATCAAGACACTACAAACCCATGACATGTATCCAGATGCAACGTAGAGTCTACTCAGTCTAGTCGTAGTTCCATCCTACTGGTCCTTTCGATTCGCCATGATTCGTCCATGTCTGTCTCTCAAATTCTCTCAATTTTTCTTAATCTCGTTCTCTCATCATATCAACCTGAGGTACGCACATGAATTCATGCTGTCCCGATGCATCTTGAATGCTTTACAACTTACAACCAACTGGTCAGTTGCACAAAGAGATCATCTCAATTTATCCACAACGATGTTCTTTTTTTCAGTGATATCAGATAAGTTTGCTCGAGGCTACCTCGACCTATGTATTGTCGATTTCACACCCCACCTTAATCCCGTCGCAGAAACTTTGCAGGGGCGCTGTTCAGACGCTACTTTGATAGAAGTGAGGTTTAGGCGGTATAGGACACCAATTGGCCAACAAGTTTGCTTCCAATTCATCGAAAGACGGTTGTGCTGCACGGTGTGCTCTTTGTGTAGCAGACACCTTGGAAGATTCGAGGTCAGCGCTCACTGAAGCATTGAACGGAACCCTTGGGGGCCGACCAGTGGCTGTTGACCCCAACACTTTCCTGGTACAGCTGGGAGCTTGATCAAAGGATGGGGAAGACTGTGGAATGCTGGGTCAGAGTAGTCTTTTTGAAGGTAGCAACAGTGTGAACTTTTCCAAAGATGCTAAAGGTCTGAGACAATTGAGACTGCGGCGCCAGAACTGAATTTGGCTCGGACCTCAAAACCGGCTGATTCATGCTGGCGAGGTGATGTGAGCTTGAAATAGGTAAAGTTGACAAGCACAACAAAGTAATCTTTGCAGACAGCTGGACATGCTGGACCAAACTCCATCACCATAAACGTCTGCTACTCCTAATTCAATCCCAAATCTATTGGGTGCAAGATCGATAGATTGCTCTGTTACAATGACGATGGGACATATCCAGCCCCGTTGTTGTAGTCAGTAGGGTCCGTTGTCGTCGTAACATGGAGAGCTGCAAAACTAAACTGATGGCTCGCTGCATCTATATGAACACGTCCTTTGTAGCTTTTGTGGGGAACATCGAAAGGACCTGAATTGGCTCTTTTCGCTGGCTTGCTTTGGGCTCTGGCACAGCCTCTTGGCACCCCTTGCCAGTAATCCTTGGCAGTGACGATGGATTTCACCATATTTCACCTACCAGTAGTACCGCACAAGGCGGTGGCGGAAGTTTCAAAAATAGGAAACCTATAGGAGAGATTGGTTGTTGTGAATCAGGGATGGCAGAGCGAATCCACTGATGGACCGAAAGGTGCTTG
>Ga0126342_10001506_pt1 | contig 32997 bp, 29 predicted proteins | sample Cyp1metagenome_FD_92528 | JGI IMG/M metagenome (GOLD analysis project Ga0126342, IMG submission 92528) | Coral microbial communities from Lord Howe Island, Old Settlement Bay, Australia - Cyphastrea 1 metagenome | ecosystem: Host-associated > Invertebrates > Cnidaria > Coral ...
AAGTCAGATGTGAAATCTTTGCCCAACATCAAAACACCAACTAAATGCAACGACCAAGTCTTAAGTAACTCAGATGTGAAGTCTTTGCCCAACATGCTGAACAGCAACTGAATGCAGGATTTATAAAAAAAAATCATAGATCCGATCATGAAAACCAGAAAATCATGCATTTCCTATGCGTTTCACGAAAAGGCACGACTTTTCAAAATCAAGTGCTCCGAAACTATTTTCAACGATTCCCACTAATCTAGGCACGACTTTAGCAACTCTCTCTGTAGCAAACTTGGCAGTGCCATTGATTCATTCAGTCTGTTGCACATGGTTTTCTTGATTTAATTTCATTGGCATCTCAACCACCAGTGCACATTTGTTGAAGCACCTCACAACTTCAGCACTTCGGTGCTTGTGCGTATCAATCAAAACTCTCCTTTGTCCATGACATATAACATGTTAGACCTCGCGACCTCCACACTGCCTGCCAAAATGGCCTTACGCAGAAGATACACGACGTCACAAGTGACGAGGAAATCGACGTCACAAGCGAAGCGATTTGCAACGTTACAAGCGAAGCTATTTGCGACGTCACGAGCGAACGCCTCACCTATCATATATATTATATCATATATCATATATCATATATATCATATATATATATATATATATTACATTTATTATATCATATATATCATATATATATATATATATATATCACATATATTAATACAGCTATGGGTCAAGTGGCTACACAACCAGACCATCATCACCCTTGTCCCCTCCCGCGATCCTTTGGCGCTGTTCCTCCGTGGCAGCCAGGTCGGCGCGGACCTCCGTGTTGGAGCTCAGCAACGCCGTGGTCTTGGCGACACCAAGATGGCGAAGGGAGTTGACCAAGATCTATGGTAAATCTATGGTTAGTGTATGGTTAATGATGATTAATCGGTGATAATGGGTGATAATGGGTTTAATATATGGTTAATGTGAAGTGGTTAATGTATGATTTATTATGGTTAATGATGATTAATGGATGGTGAATAATAATCTGATTGGGACCACTGCTGCCACTGCTGCCTTGATGTATTCAATATATTAATGTATGGTTAGCTCCACAACATCAAGATCTATGATGATTAATGGGTGATAATGAGTTTCCATCAATGGACATAAATGGGAGATCCCCAATGGTTGGTTTATTGGGAAATCCTGAAAATAACATGGATGCATTTGGGGTAACCCCATTTTAGGAAACGCCCAAATGGTGAGTCCACCCAAAAAATAAGCTTCGGTGGTATCCCCAACAGCCGCAACGTTTTATTATTTTTACAAATCTTTCTGAAGCGTGTGATGCGAAGCCAAGCGCTGGAAACACCCCAGCTGGGTTTCCGGTTAAATGGCCACAAATCCTGTTGAACCTGACCTGGCTCTGCACCAAAGCGTCCCAGACCTTCTCCGGAACCTTCTCCGGAACCCTGTTGAACCTGACCTGGCTCTGCACCAAAGCCTCCCCAAACCTTCTCCAGAACCTTCTTTGGAACCCTGTTGAACCTGACCTGGCTCTGCACCAAAGCCTCCCAGACCTTCTCCGGAACCTTCTCCGGAGCCCTGTTGAACCTGACCTGGCTCAGCACCAAAGCCTCCCGGAACCTTCTCCGGAACCTTCTCCGGAACCTTCTTCGGAACCTTCTCCGGAACCCTGTTGAACCTGACCTGGCTCTGCACCAAAGCCTCCCAGACCTTCTCCGGAAACTTCTCCGGAACCTCGTTGAACCTGACCCGGCCCCTGCACCAGTGCACACCGGAGCTATTCTGGGCTGAAGACCGCATTAGCTTACGCTGTTGGGGATATAGAACAAGAAGAAAATCCGTCCACGTGGGAACGGGATATGATGATATCTAATTTCGTCCAACCATCTGCATCAAAGTTGTGGATCTTGAATTTGTGCTTGGTTTAGGCATGCTTGGGCAGTCCACATGTTTAATTAGGAGATACACCTTTTAGAAATGAAGAATTTCGTGCTGGATGATGGGATCCATTTTTTGCCGGCAGAAGATGCAGGTTGACCTTTTGGCACAGAAAAATCATCCACCAAAATATGGGAAAAAAAACAGATAAAGCTAAGTTTTGCTAGGTTGACTTGTCTAGATGGCAACAGATCACGCAATCCAAGGTGATGCTTTGGAATGTTCCGCTGCACAACTAGAAAAGCAAATTTCTTGGGTTCAGCATCTGCTTAGCTGGATTCCCCCCCCAAAAAAATGGTTGGTAATAAAATTTATTCCTGATCATTGCCATTGAAGGATGGCAAAACACCCATATTTAATGTCTTCACATGTCTTCCATGCCCAAATGGATAATTGTATAGCAATTCTCCAGTACCCCATATTTTGAGTGCTTAAGAATCTATGTTTATCTCCCCGTTTCATCCACAGACCTCAGTTCACTGGTTTTTGTCGGGTTCCCTGACCTGGTCGAAATGCAATGCCCGCAGTTCGTTGCTGAATTGCTTGCACTGAGGACACTCACCTGCACCAAAACTCCGGGGAAGAAAAGTGTGCCGGAGATTTGGCGCTCTACCCTCCAGTCATCATACATGGCTGGCTGGAGATCTCCGAAAAAAATGTTGGTGATGGAAAAGTCATCTAGAAATGGTGGACTTTCCGTTGCCACGTTTGATTGCCGTCTATGTATTCCATATGTCAGAGTATGTATCCGGATCTTTGCCTGCAATTGCTAGTTTTCATAGAAGAAAGTTGAGAAGAATGGATAGAAGCCCAGTGCAACACTTCATCCTTGCAATCCCATTCTTTGGCCTTCATCTCTATTCTTGTGGGGCCCAGAATATATTCTCTACTCTTAATTTAGGGCCAAACTCTTTCCAGGCGCAGTTTTAGCTTGCAAAAGCCATAGTAATGACGCTGCTCCCATGGTTGCGCCTCTCGATTGGTTCATCCAACTGGCAATGCATTTCCTGCCGGCGAATCGGTCTTGGAAAACCAGGAGTCGTATGACGTTGCACTGGTCCCTAAGAATCTAAATGATTTTTGAAGCTAACTGGTTTCAATGGAAGATACACAATGGGACCCCCAAGTGATTTTGTAGATGGAAAAGGGAACCCATTTACAGAAGGTAGGGACAATCGTTTCGAACTTGGGGCTACTATACAAACATATCTATAAAGCATATACAGTGTATATGTCTATATATATATATACATATGGAGGTGTCCTAAAATGGGGTGTCTCCCCAAATCATCATCCATGTTATTTTCGGAGTTTCCATGAAATAAACCCACCATTGGGGATCTCCCATGAAAGGAGGCCTGGTGACCAACAACGTTCGCATCCCATGAATCGTGGCGTCCCCAGACTGGGGTGTATAGCCTATATATGACTGGGGGTATACCCTAGAAATGTATACATATACAATATATACATGTAGTTACATATATTAGATTCCATATACTCCATATAATCCATATATATATATAATCCATATATAATCCATATAATCCATATATATATATATATATATATATTCCATATACTCCATATAATCCATAAATACTCCATATAATCCATCTATATATTCCATATACTCCATATAATCCGTAAATACTCCATATAATCCATCTATATATTCCATATACTCCATATAATCCATCCATATATATATATATATACATATATCGTTTGATTTACATATAGATGCACATCCTGGGCATCCGCAATGCCGCAAGATATACGCCTGTGGTACACATGGCCACATTGCAACACAGAGACAGGCTGTTCCAGTATGCCATCATGACCTCAGGGACTTCTGTGTTTCAATGGGGATTTCTGTGCAACGAAAATTAGGGGAAAACAGTCATCGAAGTGTCATCGAAGTGTCAGCCATGGTCGTTCTGAACAGTTCGATGGTCCATGACCGTTTTTGAAAATGGTGTGACATTCCACTTCGCAAACTGTAAAAGATTGCCAGGCTGGGTCGTTTCAGGGCTACCACATCCCAATATTTTGCGGACCAGCCATCACCTGGGAAGTATCGATTTTCCTGGAGATGTTCGAGCAAAAAATCTCTGAATTTCTCGCCTTTTCCCACTTCCGAATTCCAGGCCAATCAGTTTTCATGAGTTTTCGAGGCGGGATCAACCATCAATTTTGCCAAGGGAGGTTCAAATGGTCCATGTGAACTAGCCCCTGGGGATTTCATGGTGTAGTTTCTATTCATTTGAAGTATACCCTCTAGTAGCCCCAAAAAAAGATTGAAAAACAATGGATCACTATGTTAGTGGGATGTTGTCTTCTATCTTTTCGGGGCTTACCCGGTTTACCCTAAAGATATTCCAGATATTCCCAAGTGTGGGTCAAACTCAAAAGTGCACACTGCCAAGCATGTTGAGGAAAGGATTTGGGCTCTTCTTGCCATCGCCTCATCAAACAGGCATTGCCATGCTGTCAGATGCCGTAAGACCCTGTCATACCAGTCATATGGACATGTCGGAGAGGTGTCAGACATATCTATATAGACACAGAAAAGGTGCTTGCACACGCATTATATATAAAAACAAACTCTGAAGCCATGGGTGCCAAAATGAGGGATATCTCATGACATACAGTATGCTCCAATAGCCAACATAAATAGATATATAATTAGATATATATATATATATATATATTATATTATATTATATATAGCGTATATATAATATATGAATATAATATGCTGTCAGTTGGGGATTACATAGATTGCTAATAGATCACATAGGTTGCATCCCGCATTTTGGTGCAAGGTGCAAATGAGGCAAATCTCCTCTTCGCCCATGGCCTCCCAGTGCAAGAAAAATTGGTTGCCTGTTCAACTGAAATGATAGAATATGATTCAGAGATATTCAGAGAAAGCTTCGTTTTTTTTCAACTTTGGGGACATCTAACCATGCTTGCGGTCTGCCATTATGGTCCAGGGGAAATCCACTGGTTGGGGACAGTATAGATGGTTGCTGTCCATCTCACAACACCATGTTTGTCCATTTTTGAGTGTTTGGACTCCGCAACATCTGTCACAAACCAACCTCTACCAACGCCGAATGACGTAGCCAGGGGCCCTGGGCCCGAAAATCAGTGGCTGACGCCTTGGTTCTTGTTGCATTGGAAATGTTACCAAGTTCCTCGTATTTTTGGGATTGAACCCAATGGTTAGATGAGGACATACCTGACCCGCTGAAATATGGTTGGCATGTCCTGTGGCTGTTTGCACCATGTGACTTCTGAGCTGGAAAAGACTGGAGCCGCACAGCCACAGGTGAGCATGTCTGGTGCAATATAGCCACACCTTCCTGCCGTAGTTGCTTGAATCAAAAGGCTGGATAACCTGAAAAAAGACGGCGAGGGCGGTCTTCCAATCTAAGAAATCACCAATGTCATTGGACCGTGTGCAAAAATGAGCACATAGCAGTACTGAGAAGGCCATCTGGGACAACTGCCCGCTGAAATACTTCCTGTTTCTGCCACCCTCTGAAACGGGAACTGAAAGCCCCAAATCCAACCATTACTACTCTCTCGTAATCAGTTCCATAGCTAAAAAAAGTTCCCCAGCTCTAGTTCGATGGTTTTCCCAGCGAACTAAACCTCCACATTTCTAGGTGATTTATTGGTTGCCCATGATTTTTCATGGAAATGTCCCATGACCGCAAGCGCTTCCGTTTGTTCCTCACCGCTTCAGCAGTTCGCTGGATAACCTCTGGGCGCAGGCGGCATCCGGCCGCTCAAAGGCCTGGCCATATAAACTAACCCATGGTAGGGAAAGCTACGGTGGATGGTTGCGAAATCCTGCACCAGCTGATAGGTGGTAAACATCCCATTATTTATAGGGTTTCAACCATCCAAGGTGGTGCAGGATTTCTTCCATCCACTGTATCAACTAGTATTTCATGAGGATCTTTGGCCCCAGCGTTTCATGGGCAGTTGAAGATACCGTCTCCACCCTACCAGGTTTTACCATTTTGCAGATCGTGCCCTTGGTTCACCAATAATGCCACTTGCATTATCTAGAAAGGGTCCCTGATGCACCGATGGTGTTGTTCTGACAGGCGAAGTTTTATGTAAGTCCAAAACATTCCAAAACAGCACGACTGCGAGGTCCAGGTTGTTTTTGTTTCTGTCGCTATAGATATCTGCATTCATGTGGCATGTTTGTCAAAGAATCACCATAAATCTCCACGATCTCTGGGATATCTCAGATTCAAGTGACTCTTGGACCGTGTTTCAAAATCACGGCTGCCAAGTCTTGATCCGGCCAAGGCTAGCCATGATGGGGCCTTCACATTTAAAAAATGGGTTGGTAAAGAGGGATCAAAAGAATTTGGTGATACAGTAGCTCGTTTTTGGCATCAGCATCAAGAGAAAACTTTGATAGGTTCATATCTTGATGTCTGTGGTTTGATGTCCCCGCATGTTGTCTCAAAATTTGGAATCCCATTCTATCCCGTGGTTCAGAAAATGGTATTTATTCAAATGTCCCAATATTTACACTCCAGTAAATTAACAGTTCGACCCTGCCAGTTGTCGGGGTTGGACGATTAATTTCTACTCAAAATGGTTGATTTTCATCAAGGATGTCCGGAACGAAACGTGACGCCCAGCACCTCCACGATACCTTCCCCTGCGGAGATGATCCATTGCCAACACCATGGCTGGTATTTATGGCTGTTCATGGCTGGTAAATGGTGGGTAAATGGTGAGTAAATGGTTAATAAACACCCTGAAAATATGGGATTGAAGGTTTGATCCTCCCGGATATTTCTATTGGTTCTATACCACCACAACTCCTCATTTCACCGTTATGATTGTTTGCTACATCAAGTTGAATCTGTCAATCCCCACAATTGGCGACTATCGCCATATCATATGCGCTCGGGTCAAAACCCACATGCCGCCATGGTGGACATACAAAGAAGAATTGCACATACAGCTATATACATATACATATACATAAATATATATGTACATATATATATATATATTATAGAGAGAGAGAGAGACTCTACACTGAGATGCTCATCTCCCCACTGAGATCCAGCCCACCTTTCAAGGCACCCAGCAGCAGTGGCAGAAATTCCTAACGCGAAGCCGTTGCGCCGTGGCCAGGTCAGACGTGGCAAAAAATCCTCCAAAAGATGGGGGTTCAATGGGAAAAATATGGAAAAATCCTCCATAAATGGCATTTTCAAGGCGAACATCCTCTATTTTGATGGGCTTTTATATAGCTGGGAACATCGAACTATAGCTGGGATTAGCAGAGGGTTTAGCTCCAAAAAGCTGATGTGAAAACTGAGATGAGAGGGGAAAATCTGCACTCCATTCGTAGCTGGGCGCCCTGTTTGCCATAGAAACCTGTGCTTTATGTTGTTAATATCGGAAAAAACAAAACACACACACAACACATATATATGTCTATAGTATGCATTCATATACACTTTGTATAGCATTTGCCCAGCGATGGTCTTGATTGCTTTCCCATGTCTGTCGCGATTTTGCGTCCGTTGGGTATGGGTCTGTCTGAACACAGGGGACCCCATCATCCCATGCTTAAAGTAGGTTCAAACTATCTAAAAATCATGAATATGGTAATTTTTGTATATTCCGACAGACCCATATGATGGGTTTCCCATGTTTTTTTTCAGCATTTGTTGGTACATTTCCCATGTGAAAATCCTTCAAATCCCACATCTATCGCCTCGTCCAGGAGTTCGTAGGCGCTTCGCTGGCGCCGCCGCAATTCCTCACCATTTTCGGAGACTGGGTTTGGAGATATCCCTCCCCACTTTGGCTGTGCAAATATTGATTTAACGAAAGGGTGTTTCCACAATCAAGAATTTGGAATTTACACAGCCAAAAATGGGCATTGAACCATCAAATTTGGGAGCACCCTATTCAATAATTCGCTAAAGCCATATGGCCAAGGATCAAGTGACTGGGGTACCTTTCAGGACCCACAAATGTCTGTCATCTATGGCATCAAAACCATTTTTGGGGGGGTGAAAGTGATAGTCTTGACCCATTAAAAACATATGAATCCTTCAGGATCAGGATCTCACCTAAGTTGGATCATGGTGCAAGCCGTTTAAGAGATATTCAAACTGAGAGGATCTGGTGCTGAAATCGGGAATCTAATGGTGGCTTTGTGGGGTTCCAAAAGTGTGACACATACCGGAAAACCCTCAAGAGTGGAACAATGGTTTCTTCTTCATGTCAACAAACCCGAAAACTCCAGAAGGGGCAAGGGGACTCTCCTCAACAAACCCCAAAACTCCAGAAGGGGCAAGGGGACTCTCCAAATTTTGAGCCCATAAGACATTCTTCGCATGGAATTTGGCTCTTGTTCTTTCCCGACACGTTTGAGCCGTTGGTGAACAGTCACCAGTCCTGATTGCAGCACTCCAATAGCTCTCGTCGCGCCGCGCCGTGGCGCTCGGCTTGTTGCGCCAGCAAGGACCAAGCATCAGGATGATCCTGGAGTCACGGTGTGGCTAACTTTCTACATAACTACAATTTCGCTAGGACTTATGACTTATGTATACATATATATATATATGTATGTATATATATATATGTATATATATATATATCGGACTAGTGAATGGGGTTATAAACCAAGAAACGACTTGGAGGGGGCCCACCTTGAATGGAAATCATTATTGTTACCCTTGAATTCTATGGGGGTTCAACCGTAAACGGTCCTATCCAGTTCTGGGAAAAATTACCAATTTTCAAATTCCATAAGTGCTCTGAACAAGTCAGGAATGTCTGGCAGCAGTTCCTTTTCATCTTTCTCTGAGGGTACTGAATGGCTACCCACCCATGCTTCAGCTAAGCTACTCTGCCACAAAACATTGCTTTTCGCGCATATATATATTTATATATTGTATATTGCCGAACATCGGCTTGACCTACAATCTGGTTATATATGACCATAAATTTATACATATATATATATACGCACATCCATCAATCACCCCAAGTGCATCCTCCCCCAGCTACAGCCTCCGGGATCTCTGGCCCTTTCTTCCACAGCTGTTGCAGCAGCTGAACGGCGCTGGTCTGCGATGGAAAATTCGCAGGTGGCTAAAGGTTGTGGGAACACCAAAGGTTGCGATCGAACAGTCGAAAACCTGAAAATGTGAAGCAAACATCATCGACATGTCATTTCCTGCACTCTTCGGCATCTTTTTGGGGGTTGAATTACTCTTTGAGTAAGCCCAGAAAAAGATAGATGTTAGTAGAATCCTACCAAAATAGCGGTACATGACTTTTCCCATTCTTTTTGGGTGTCGCGGTGTCACAGTAGATATGTCCAGAGTTGGTTAGACGATTTCTGGATGTTTTTGTCAAGGGAAACCCAAAAATTCGGATGGTAAAACCAAGGCTTTCCTGTAAATGTGTGAAACCAACCTTGCGATGTATATGATATATGGAATAGCCGTGCTTTCCGATGCAAAGCTAACTTTTTCTTGATATATATATATACAGTATCCACCAACATCACCAAGCAGTCCCGGCAATTTTTCTGTGTGGCTGAGAAATGGGGCATCAATGAAGATGGGCTACACAAACATCTTCGGAAGTTGTTTTAATATGTGTTAATCAGGTTCCGTCCCTATTTGATGGCAATCCATGGAAGTATATATATATATATATGTAGTTATATATAGTTATATATAGTTATATATAGTTATATATAGTTATATAAAATATGTATATGTTCTTGACCATCAATAAATTAAGGCTTCTTCAAAGATAAATCCAGGTCAATCCCCCCAATTTTTCCCCCGCATCTGAGACTCGAGGGCCTTTGAGAGCTTTCCCGTCCCGGTGACCTCTGGGAAACCACCATCGACTGGGGGATGATTGAAAAACCACCCAGTAAAATGGCTGGTTAATGGTTGAGCCCTACCCCTCTGAAAAATATGACTTCATCAGTTGGGATGATTATTCCCAATATATGGAAAAATAATCCAAATGTTCCAAACCACCAACCAGATGGTGATGACTTGGGGATGGTGTATGAAAATTGGGTGGGTTTACCATGGTAAAAACCATGGTTACCAACATCTCCTGTTCTCAGATCATGATATTCAATGGCAATTCCCATAACTCGTGGTCCCCGAGATTTTCCTTTGCTGGATGCCAAAGCAGGCCTGATCCTGCTGGAAATTTCAGATGTGGGGATACCTCAAAGCTATATCTATATAGTTGTTTTTTAACGAAAAATGATGATCAACCAGTGGATTTGGTCAATCATGGAGTCACCTTGGAGATGAAACCCATCGAAATGGGATCTTCATCCCATCATGGACTACGTGAAGCGGGCAAGCAAAGACATGGGTCAAAGTTGGGCCCAACAACTATGGTTTAATCACGTTTAATACTAAAAAATGGACTAAGCCATCTGTGGACCCCTGGGTCTTAAATTTCGAGCACTGTCACGAAAAAGATGCATCCACGTCACCATGTCCAGAAGGGCTCGAAGCAACCTAGGCGAAACTCACCAGTTTTAAGGTGCCAGTTTTTTCCGACACTGGGGGTAAGGTAAAAAAAATATGGGATATTGGAATGTGAAAATTATGATTAATGGATTCAATGTTGTGAATATTTTGATATTGGCTCTTGATCTCAAAATGGATTGAGGATGGGAATAATATCATTAATGATGTCAAATCAGTGAGTGGATTAATGGTGGGGATGGTGGTGTAAAAACCCACAAACCATCGGAGAAGATAGAAACCCACTCATGCCCTTCATTAAAAAGAAAAACCTACCACGATGCTGAAAACCCACCATGCACCATGCACCATGAACCCAAGAGGCAAAGTGAGTCATCGGGATGTTCCATCCCAATGAGCTGATAGCGAACTCTTACAAGGTGGTACCCCAGTTCTGAATCGCTAAGTTGGTAGACATGGCTCCAATGACTATACTAGGCTTTATGATACATTAATATCATCATATATCTACAGTCAATGGGTTTTTTTAACCAGCAAACAGCACCACTGGGGCACACCACCTTTTAGAGGATCATGAAAACTGGATGTAACTGGTTGAATAATGGGATGTTTTCCATTTAATCATAGTTAAAAACCAACTTCATTCACTACTTAGAGGATCATCCCAGTTAATACGTGGTTCGTAAGCCTGAGGAGTTAAGTCCCCTAAGTGGATGATCCCATGTCTAAATGGATTTCACCACTTACGATTGCCAAGTCACATGCATTGCTCGTCCACTCGTGCGCGAGTGGCTCGCTCCTTTGCTTCCTGCTGTTCCTGGCGAACAGCAAATCGGCATTGATGTGGCCATGATGCCATGGGGTGCAACGGAGGGAGATCTGCTTGAAGTAGCACCTTGGATTATCTATCTATCTATCTATCTATCTATCTATTGATCTGATCTGATATGATCTGATCTGATCTAGTCTTATCTTATCCTATCTTATCCTATCTATATACTGTACATGTCTATATTTATGTGTATATATATATGTACACACACACACCTTTTGGTCCCACTTTGCCTCACATTCTTTATAAATGTCAACCCGTTGGCTTTTCGCAAACCCACCTCTTTCAGCTAGATCGTTCCAGATCTTTGTGTTGTGAATTCAAATCCACACTTCCTGTTACTACATTTGAAGGTCAACCAGTCAACCCGCACAGAAACACCCGGAAACAAAAAAAAAATAATTTGTGGCTGAAACTATCTAACTTCAACGATCCCAAAACTCTCTATGTTTATGGTTTAGATATGCTTAGATATGTTTAGGTCATCTTCAATCCCATAGTTTCCTGGTGATTTTTCTTCTGCCGGCCATGCTGGGCCCCGCCGTGCCTCCTGGTTTTGCCGTTGCTGCTCCTGCTCCACCTGTCGTCTCAGCTCATTGAGCTCCTGGTGGGCACATTAGGGGTAGCAACAAAAAAATTCGTTGCGCCAAAAAAACATCGATTCATCCTGATTCAACATAATTCAAGGCACCTAATCACTGATTTTACCTCTATTTGATGCGGAATGTAAACTGAAACCGACTTAACCCGCGAAACAAAACTTGAAACTGAAACAGCAAACATGGGGTTTGTAAGGTGAAGCCCGGAATATATCAACAAAAGTAAGTGAAACTTCATGCCACATCACCAGCCCGGATTCCTCCTGCATGCGAACGACATCGCTGTCATTCGTAGACATCCGGCCACTGGCCGCCTGTCGTCTTGAAGACCGAAACATTTAAAAACAAAAAATAAATCGAAAAGAATCAGGTGTGGTTTCTTATTCGGATAACCACATTAGAATCCTGATTCTTTTCATCATTCACCCACTTCAGTGTCTCAGTTGGGTGGCGGCCAGGCAGCCGCACCTTTCCCTTTCCGCTCTTGCCCCCTTTGCCATTCGTTTTTGCCCTCAGTTGCGCAAAAAGGCCGTCAAGCGTCGCTGCTTGCGATCCGATGGATCATCATCATCATCATCATCATCATCCCCACCACCATAATATTGACCTTAATGAATTAATGACCTTAATGATCTTCATGATTTTCATGATCTCAGCAATGATGACAATAATTGCTGTTCTATGTTACAGTACACAATAATGATGCTAAGCACGATGAGTCATCATTACTGTCATTCTTCCTGCTACACATTGATGACTTATCACATATCAGTAGTACTAGCATTATCATCTATAATGAGTATCCATTGTACATGAGTATGTATCAAAATTTGGTCAACGTTTAGTATTAGCGATTAAACTGTTGAGGTACGCGATTTTGACGCGTACCCATCATATCATCATTGTCACTACCTCGATCCACAATTCGACCAGAAATGCGTTGCATAAAGCATTCCCAAATTGTGGTTTATGTTGCAGTTACCACGTTATCTATCATGTGTCATCATTATGAACCAAATTGTCTTCTCATATATCACATGGTGGGTAGTGGTGGATGATATTAGATATCGTATATGCGAATAGACATATAGACTTATTTCTATATAAGAACATTGTCCTCAATGGATGATTTGCGGCATGGTCTATATATATATAATATACATATACAAACAGGTGTATCATCCCAATTAATACCCAGTGCCCATCATTGTGCCCATGTAATACCCTTCATTGTGTCCAAAATTATCTCAATATTGGTATTGAATCTCCCAGATACTATCCTCGGTAAATATCCCAAGAAAATTAGTCCGTAAACATTCCCCATGTAGAAACCAAAACAAAGACAAAAACTAAAGTCCGGTTCCAACCAAATAGAGATTAATTGCTTTGCTGCATCTTTTTGCTGGTTCCTATACTATCGTAATTCTCATAAGATCAGATAATATCCCAATAACCCCCAGGTAAATACTCCCGCTATTGCCTATATCTCCGGTAAGCGATAGCTACCAATAGCAATCAACCACTTTTCCATCATATCCCTCGAAAATATTCGGTAACATTGCTAAAAATACTTGGTAAACATCCCCAATGAATCAATGAATCAAGAAAATCTTCCTCTCATCCCCCCATATCCTCCAGGTAATCCATAAATTGGCATATAATTAATATATTCCATAAATTGGCATATTTCAGAAATTGGGATTAATATGAATAATTGGGATATTCCAGATTTAATGAAAGAGATATTCCAACATGGATCAAACATCTCCGGATGGTGATCCATCGCCAGCAACGTGGCGCGGCCATGGCGCGGCGCGCTGGAAATCTTCTGCAGCTCTGCAGAGATGTTCGCGGCCAAGCTTTCGGAACCGCTTTCCTATCATCACTCCACTGGGATAAGCTATGGAATTACCATAGTTACTATTATAACTAGTTGTATAAACTATGGATAAGTTATATAACTAGTTATATAGCTCGTTTTTTAAGAGTTGTTTTTGACAGCTATAACTAGAGGATCAGTTAATAACTAGTTGTTTAAACAGTTTTTGTTAACAGTACTAGATGATCCATAGTTATAAGCATAGATCCATAGTTAATGACAGTTATAACTAGGAAAATAACCATAGATCCATAACTAGTTATAAGCCACTCAGTTCACTACTTGGAGGATCCCAGTTAAATGGTTAAGAATACCTTGGTGAACGTAAATCCCCATTTCGTGGGGTTTAACCCATATATAAGTGGGTTATCAATATGGTTATTAACCACTTACGATTTGTGGGATGATCCTCCAAGTATAGCTATGGTTATATGGGAAGTCCCATGTTGGGGCCAATGGAATCGGCTGCTCCCAACACCCAAGGTACGTTTAGGGGTTAAAATGGCTAGATAAAGGGGGTAAAATGACCCATGGTCCCCCATTGTGGCTATCATTCACCTATGGGTCGGAGCATGATGGGTCTGCTGAAAAGATACCCTCTGGTAAACTAACATAACTATGGAAAATCACAATTTTTAATACGTAAATCCACTATAAATGGCCATTTTCAATAGCTATGTTAGTTTACCAGAGGGTATCCAAATTAAGCATGAGGGAGGATGTTCAATAGATCTGTTGCCACTGCTGAAGTACCCACAGTTTCAATGGATCATTATCATTCTCACGTTATCCCCGTTGAAATTGCCATGCTGGGTGGCATACCATGTTTTCAGCAATCAAAAGGGCTTTAATCATGGAAGTATGTAGGACCAACCATTCTAAGGAGATGTAACTGGATCGAATGGGGTAGATGATACAGGGGATATTAACCACCAACAATGTGGGGTATATAATGAAAATATCGTCCGTTTGGGCAAAGAAACGCAACATTTTGGCTGGGCTAAGTATGGGGGAATTCCAAGATGTACATGTGTTCTCTATGTCTAAATCCGTATCTTGATCTATATCGATGTGTTGTGGCCGTAGATAAACACGTCTCTATGTGGATCTCTCTATATATATATAAAGTTTGAACGGTGTATATGTATGTTTCCTTCGAGAGAGAGGGAGTTATCTCTGATATGTGATTCTGATATGTGATAGGAATCTGCCAAGTCGGAAGCTCCTTACCCCAAGCTCCCAGCAAGTGTATCTGGGCCATATTTTGACCGAAAGTTGGGATGCTTACCTTGTCGGAATAAGCAGTTCCTTGGTGCTTTCCAGGGCCTTCAAATGACAAAAAATGTTGGTTGAATCCCATTGAGTCCCCAAGGTTTTGCAACTGAAATCCTCCTGTGACCCATATCCCACAAACCTCGATCTGTCCCTATCTCTCCCTACCTCCTCCTTGGCATTGCAGCAGCGCAGCTCTAAGCTGTGACACTCTCGCTCCAAGTCGTCGATGGCCTGAGAAGAAACAGCAGGATGGCTCATACATCATCAAATCTGGCAAGTGGAAACCCACATTTCTGGACCTAGAAGATGCTGGGGAGAATGATGATCAATCATGAGCTTTTGTAAATCCCTCATCCTTGGTGAATGGCATGTTCCTCCACGAATGGCAGGTCCTCGCGTTTGTTGTATCAACCCTTTGTTGGTACCCGAATTCTTGTTCCTAGGTACCCTAGGTGCCAACAATCTCAAGCCTCAGGCAGCGGGTTCAGGGCTGACGTGGTGGATCTTAAGTGGTCCCAGCAGCCCCACCGTTGCATGGCTTGAGCTCCACACCTGGCGTTCGCTGTCCAGCGCAGCTTCGCTGCCTTGGGCCTTCTGCATCATGATGTCCCGTTGCTCCGAAAGCCGCTCCACCTCCTGGACGCCATTTGGCAGTCAAAATGGCGTAGACATGTACGGAGACCTATACACATCGATATATATATATATACATATATACATGTAGATCCATCCATATCTCACCTTTCCAGCTCCCCTCGCCTCGGTCCATTCTGTCTGTGCCTGCAATAGAACCTGGCGGCGGCGCGACCTTGGGGAGGTCTACGAAACTTGGCGGCCCAATGGTGGGAATGGCTCATAATTCATAAGGGTTAATGGGTTATAATATTATGCATCATATTTTCCATGGCTAGTCATTGTGAGTAATTGTGAATGATGGCTAGAAAAAAAAAATATGGTCCCAATTGGGATGATAATCATGATTAATTGTGGTGAATAATTGTTAGTACTGGTTAATAATGATCAATAATTATAATTAGTAAATGGTAATGACTACCCCGAGAAGAATAGGAATACTAATGATTAGTAATGATGATTAATAATATTACCCCAATGATAATGGTTAACACTGGATGATTATGATTATATAATATTACTGTAGCTAGTAATGGTTCATGGTGATTAATGGTGATTGACCACTATTTTTAAGGAGGATTCTACGAACTTATATCTTCTTTCGGGTTGCGATCAGTGGCTATGGAGGCCATTTTGAGTAGTGCGGGGGACCCATTTTTGACCCATAGCCAAATGACATGAATCCATGACAAATAGTCGATTCAGTGTAAACTGTACGATGAATTCGCTGCACCAACGCCTCAACAATGGGATGGGTGGGCTTGGCCGGCCTTGGCCCATTACCCCTGTACGCACTCCCAAAGATTCATGACTTTGGAATGTGTTCACCCAATCATTGTAGGAGTTTTGCCTCCAACACCTACAAGACCACTAGCTGTAGCTTGCTGACCCAGCGGGTTCCACCTGAGGTGTTTGCTGCCCAACGTTTGACGCGGTGGGACAAGAGTTGTATCAGCAATCAGAGTAGATTCAAAATATAATCACAACAATGATGAATCTGATTGGTTTCACTATCAGTTGTTTCCAATATTCTTATCACTATAATGATGCTGCTAATCTGGTAATAAAGGTGATGATTGTTCTTGTGCTTGTTACAAAATATAATCGAAGGTAATGTTGATAATTAACTGGTATAGATATACTACGAAATACTAGTTTATATTGACGGGTAAGTTCTATGATTATCAGATAATTGACTGATGAATGAAGCATGTAATCATCACCAAATAATATCAATATTGGTTAAAAAGTGAATTCTATAACTATCCGATTATTAACTAACTTTATTTATCAGTTGCCCTCTAACATAGCTATTGAAAATGCCCATTCAGTTCGTTGATTTACCTATTAATAACATGGGGATGTTCCAGTTCGCAAACTGTTAGTTTACCAAAGGGTATCCACATTAAAGTTCCATTGAATATCCATTTTTGATGGTTAAACCCGTTAAACCCCATTAATTTATTGGTATATCCCATTCATATCCCATTAAATCCCTCTAAAATCCCATTGAATCACTATAAAAACCCATTACAGCAACTAACTTTATTCGTCAGTTAATACTATATATAAATATCAACAGATGAATCCCATCTGCTCCGCCTTCAACTCCTCTCGCAGCGTCTCATCATTTCCGCCTTTCTTCGCCATGGCACGCAAGTGGCGTTGCGGCGCCGTCTCGGCGTTTCGACGGTCACTGGCTGACAAGTTGTGATGCGTCAATGACATTGGGATGTTTCATGTTTGATGTTAATCTCCCACATTCAGTTACTATACATGGATTTATATATAATATATAATAATATATATATATATACATACACTACTATATAGTACTATCATGAATTATGATTGTAAATTGTAAGAATCATCCTCATTAAACCATATGGATCCATTATGGTATAGTCCCATTCAAAATCATCCAGAACCAGGCGGCTGGAGCACTGCTCAGTCAGACAAGAATCATTGTGGGAACACTTCTAGAGATTCTTTTCTACTACAGACCTCCCAGGTATCATCTATGGTCAAGTTTCATCTCAGCCACAAGTTCCATATTCACCGGCCCAGAGACCGGGCTGCATCCCATGAATTGCTTGGCATCGATGTGGGGCTGCTACCGGGTAGAGTTTGGTGCGGTGGAACCCAATTTCTGGGGCCCCCGGATCCATGGGTCGCGCAAGGGACATGTCTCCACTATCAAGGCCGACATCTCGGGGCCAAGGTCCAAGGTACCTAAGGTACCTTGTATTACTTCCTGTTCAGCTTTCTTGGGAAATTGCCACGGATAATTCTCGTTCAACTTTTGATGGGCCGGGTTCTTTTGGCCACGGGCCACCTTGCCACATCAGACCCCAGTCCATCGCAACTATTTTCTTCCGCTCAGAAGTCTAGGATGTACCTGTCGGGAGGGTACAGGCCAGAAAAAGTTTCAAAGGTGGCGGGCCAAAGAGTGGAACTTAGTAAATCGCCTTCAACATGGATCTGTCTGAGAATTTTGGGTCCATTGGTCAATCATGATTTTCCATGTTTTGGATGGCCCACGTTTTCAACGCAGCTGACACAGTGACGACCCCCCATGCCTCAAGGACCTATTTCAGGACGTATCTACTATACAGCAAGAGTTACCTTCTAGATTCCCCCCAGTATTCATCATTTGCAGATGACCTTCCTGATTTTGATATGAGGACTGCTCATTGCCATGTGTGGATTCTCGGAAGGCAAGCCATCCCCACCAAAATCTGATTGCCATCTTTCATCCTTGCCCCAAGAATGTCAAACTCGCATTAATAAACCCCTGGGTTTTTTTGTTGGAAAGGTATCAGTAGTATTACCTTATCACTATGTAGCTGGGATGCCCATCATTAATCAACCGGGGTTCACAAAATCGGCCGTGACATTCCCAAACATCCTTTTCTCGGATTAATAGACCCCGATTCTTGATGTCGTGTGGTTACCCCCAAAAAAAAGTGATAAACCATTGGTTAAAACTGCATATATCACATTATATCACCATAGCCACTATACTAAAGGATACAAAAACAGGGTTGTTTCACCACGCATCGGCAGGTCACTCGTGCAGCACCATCTTCTGAGTCACTTTCCCTCCGCGCAGCTGATCGTCTGGCCCCTGGGACTGCCGGTGGATTGATAAGGTTTAACGGGTTTAACCCATGAAAAATGGTGATTTAATGGAGGATATAATGGGGGTACCCGGTAATTTCACAGTTTGATATGGAGAATCACCATGTTTCATAGGTGAAACACCGAACTGAATGGGCCATTTTCCTTAGATAAGTTTAATTACTGAAGAATCCATTGGGTTGTGAGCTTTCTTGGGGGTTCAGAAGACCAAATTTCTGTGTCCCACATGGTCCAGCTTGGTGCTGGCTGGATGCCGATTTGGATGCCGATTGTTCCAGACATCCCTGTGGAGTTGTTTCAAAGATGCGTACCCCGAATTCCCATGGTTTAACACTCTATTTCCTCATACAAATAAACATGTTGAAGTATCCCCAGTTCTACTCTATCCCACTATGTCCCTGTGATATCTGCATGAATGGCTGGCTTTGACACATAAACAGCCACCGAAAAAAATTGACCCCCTTTTTCGCGACATTCCGCCAGTGACCCTTGGGTGCGCGCGACCAGCTGTTGTGGGAGTTCGAAGCCATCAATCATGAAGCGACGCTTGAAGTACATGCCTCACAGAAAGTTCGTGCACTTTCGGTTCTTCTGAGATCGGCTAGTCACAGTTTTCTAGAAAATCGTGTTGTAATATACATGGCTTTGGACTGAAAAACTGGGATGAACTCCATAATTCATGACAGAAAAAGGATGATAAACCATTGGCTACAACTGGTGCTAGTACCTTATTTTCAAACAAAGCCATTAATTCATGCAGTAGATCTGCAGTGTAACACAGCAACCAGTCCCATGTTCGAATCCATGTAGGGATGGTGCTCCGTCAAAGACTGGGCCTTTCCGCATTTTGATGTGCTTTGTGACTGACCACAAGGTTCGCAGTCGACCTTGGCGATTCTGGAGATACCCTGGAACCGATGCAAAGCACAAAGCCACCTTCGTTTTTTCAGGGGGCAAGCCGGGCAAGAGTTAAGGTTTCAAGACCTACTGTAAACTGATCTTGGTACAACTCAGAACTGATGATATGACTTTCCTGAAGGCCTCCATCCCCTTCAAGTCCCATCCAGCATCTCATCCAGAGCTCTTTTTTTTGGCTGCCACTTTGGATTCGCCTTTGGAATCTTTCAAACTCGATGTTTTTTGCTTCCGCCGCAGAAAGGATGGCACCTGTGCAGCCAGGACAAAACAATGCGGCAAGGTGCACATCCTGTCCATCCATTCAGGTCATTATGACATTGAGACAGCATTGAATCGGAAAAAAAATGCCAAAGCTATGACTCTTTTGCAAAAGCTATGACTCTTGGCAAACACCCACAACTCTACAGTTTACTTTTTTTTCTCCCATTTGGAACTACCCTCCAGTCATTCAAATAGCTTTTCGAAAATGGCCCAGTTATAGATGATTTACCTAATACATATGGCAATTTCCACAGCAAACTGTTAGGTTACCAGGTTGTATCCCCATTATATCCCCTTAAATTCCATTAAATCACAGTTTTTCATGGTTAACCCCCATCTATCATTTGGATATCCATTCTTGATGTCGTTTTGCAACAAAAAAATTCATTGCAAGCACCTGATAGTCCTCCACTGGTGGTGGCGGCTGCGTGATGTGCGTGTTGCTTGGAGGCATCAGGGCCGCAATCCCCTTCTCCTGCGGCGTTTCAAAAACGCAACCGCTGGAATCCAGTGATTTTTGCCGGAAGGTTTGCGCTATATATATATACATATGCATATGTACATATGTACATATACATATATACATGTACATGTATGTATATATTGTATAATATTATAATTATATATATATAATTATATATATATATATATGGGGATGTGTTAAAAAAAAAACATGTTACATGAATACATGGATGAAATGTCCATCTTGAGGTTGTGTATACGTCACCATGACCCCCAACATGAATGACCTGTCAGTTTTGCAGCCACCAAAAATCTTTGGAAGCACCGCAACGCTGTTGCGGTTGTTGCTTGTTTCAACTGCATTGAAAAATAGTAGTCATGGCAACCAACACCCCAGATCTGGACATTTAAAATCCATGGACCCAACCAGTCACTCCTCAGGCTGGCTGGTAGACAAGCGAACGCTTCGGAAATCCACTTCTTCTGGTTCCTTTGGCGATTTTCTGGTGGGCGTCAACGAACCGGGATTGATAGCTTCTTGAAAAATGTCAACCCATCCAATGTCGATTCTATCCCGTGGTTTATCATCATTTTCCTCAATTTTTCAGTGGCCACTTTAGAGGTATCCCCCCCTGTTCTATGGGAGATATGTAGATACCCTCATAGATAGATACCCAGATGGGGTAGATCATTTTCCCAGGGACCCAGGGGAAACTAATTCATGGCTTCTCAAAGACCCCATTCGCTGCCCATCCAACTTCCGTCCTCGGACTTCCCCATCAGCGAGTCGACGGCAGCTTCGGCCTTGTCCTTCGCGGCCTCTGGGAATGGCTGAGGAGAAAGAGGTGTCTGCAGAGGAACCCCACCAAAAATAAAAAGGGAAAAGTAAAACCCTACTAGAAAAAAAGTGGTGTGCTAAAATAGATGTTCTTGGAAAAATAAAATAACGACAATAAACGTTCTGTCTTGTTGGGAGTTAATGTAAACTGTAAACCATACCGAATGTCAACCTACCTTTTGGAGGGGTGCAAACCTCAAAAGTTGTGATGGTTTACCCTCCAGTATCAAACAAATGGCAAGAGGAAGTCCTTTACAGATGACTGGCAGCATTTGCCAACTGGAAACTTCCAGAGGAATTCCGTTGCCGTGCTTGAGTACCCACTTGTTATCACTTGTTAATATGGGGTTGTGAATCAAAACCGGGAAGGCCACAAAGCCTTGAAACCCTACACCAAGATATATAAATGATGATAAACACCTCTAGATGATTAACATTCTTAAGACAAACCCACCGTTTTTCAATCCAATTCGCCTCTTCCACGGCCATCCTTTCCTCCATTTCTCGCGCCTCCACCGGCGGCAACGGTGCCATTGAATGGGGAAAATGATGATCAATGATCAACCAGTGGATTACCACCATATCACCCTGAACCACACTGCAACACGTGGCTAAAAAAACTGGCATTTTCACAGATATTTGGGGGGTCTGCTTGATGATCTTGATTTTCATCGTCTTCTCCGCTGAGGCTATCTTCGCCTCTTTGGCACGTTCTTCCGCTTCCTTTTGTGCCTCTTTGGCCCTCCTCTCCTCCGCTTCCTTTTCCTTCTTCGCTCGTTCCTCATCCTACCAATGACGCCATCTTGTGGTTTTGGGGCCTTTCGGATGACAATTTCAAGAATGTTGAGCACCTTTTTTGGGGTGCAGGCAGGCAGGTTCCGAAGTTGAACCAAAATGGGTCTGGGTCAACATAGAACCTCCCAAAAAAGTGGCAGTGGTAATTACATACGCACATTGCATTATCTATGCAAACATATACAGTACATGTACATGTAAACATTGGCCTTGCAATTAACATTGACCCTAGCCTTAACCTCAACCTTGAGATTGACGTATTTAAGCTAAATGCCTCCTGAAATGTTCCACCATGTTCCCTTCACCACCCATTGTTCTCTAGTGCTTTTCTGGCCTGCTGTCTCATTTTCTCAAAGACGCCTCACGTCTTCGTTGCTGAAGGGCAAGAAATAAATAGAGCTGAAGAATGCCCAGTAATGCCAAAAACAATATGCGACAATGTATGATCATACCTGATATGTAGCAGTCCAAACCAATGTGGTCTACTACTGCAGGATGAAACACAATAGACTCTTGTCCAACCACGTCCAATCAACAATCTAGCAATCAGTTGACCAATAAACATGGAGGTAGAACCGTACAAGTAACCAGCTATATAGGAGGTGTCATGTTGGATATCTGCCTACCTGCGCAGCAACAATGTTCTGTTAGGATCAACTATTGGGACGTATCTGAAATTGTGGACCCGAGGCATCGTGGCTGATATTCACTGTGATGGAAATCCATGTTCCACTGTATTCAAATTTGCTTTTGCAGGCTGGTTGGACGCAAAAACATTAAAAAAAAAAGTGTGGATCCTGACAAGTATATCTATATACATCACTTTTGTCTCTCGTGGAACAAGAGCACGTGGGATGGTGATGACAATAGAAATATGACATGACTGTTGCGATGATAGATTGCAGTAATGTGGTAAACCCAATGATAAGCACCTTCTTGGGGGATGATTTCAACATATTTCCACTTCCAACCCCCCCATTTCTGGTGGAGTTGCGGATGGTTTATTTTTTGGGAGTTAGCATATTCATCCCATCCGCCGGTAGGCCGAAGGGATCAATAGTGGGCAACCCTGGCTGCCATAAACCTATCATGACTGGGAATGGTTGGAATCCCACCCATCAAAATGGTGATGACTTGGGGATTGATTATTGGCTTTACCATGCTTTACCACATCAATGATTATGAAATGTCCGTGCCACGCATCATTGGGCCCCCTTGGGCGCCTCCATAAGCTTGTCGCTCTTGTTCCTTTCGCTTCTGTCGCAGCACCTCTCCAGGATCACAAGGCGATGGCTTGGAGAACAGTAACTGTGCTCTTGGAGCCGACATTGAGATAGATAGATGTTTTATGGCGTGCCAAAAAGAAAAAACTCATAAATATTTAGAGATGTGTATGTACTTGTCTTTTTAATTTCTTGTGTGTTTCATGTTTTGCATGTTTGCTCTTCTGGGTGGCTGGGTGGCGTCACTTCCGTCATCTAGGGTCATAAACGATGTGATGCAGTTGTTGGCCACCCATCCCAAAAATATCCTTCTCAAGCAGGGTCATCTTCCCATTGTTGGGGTTGGAGTGTGCAAAAGGAAAAACCAGCAACCCGCAATCAATGATTACCCATCACCCTCCATTTCTGGTTGGCCATACAGGTCATAAATTACCACCAAAGTGACCTTCGTTTAATGGCGTTGCATACCATGGTTGCGCAGTCAAAGTTTGACCCCAGAAAACTGGGGTCCTTAGTTCGGCCCCATCCATTTGTTGAGTTGAACAGCTGGATCGGTGGTCGAAGCGGCCTGCACTTTGGCCAGTTGCTGTCGTACAGAAGCATCCTCCGACCTTGGTGGATCTCTGAGGGTACCACCATTGAAATGATTTCACCAAGAAAGGTCAAAGGTTAGTCCGCTTAGTCTCTCAAGAACTGGTGCCTTTATATCTTTATTTACTGCCTTGATCTTGTTCCTACCCACAAAAAATCACGTTGGCATATACCATCCAATGTTGGGATTTCTGCAATGAAGAGGGGATACAAGAAGACATGTCTCACATGATCAACAAAACGATTTAGGTAACAAGAATCGAGTTCATACCTCGGGATCTAAGTCGTAGCAAAACATAAATTCTCATAGAAACTGCTGCGCCCAAAATTTGGGTCGCCAAAAATGACGGCCCCAACCAGGAAAGGGGATTGGAAGATTGTATGAAAATGGCATCAAAAATGGGATGGTTTGTGAAATGGGGATGGTTAGGACATGCAGTTCTCAGTCAGGTCTGAAAATGGGGCCTACAGTATACTCCAAAATGAGCACAGGTCGTATCCCAGCCAAGAGGATAAAAAACGTGACAGCAGCCACTGAAAACCAGAACCACCCGGAGGCTGCACCAAAATCTTCATAACCAGGGTTTATCGTGAATGGTTGGTTCCGCCTGCTGTAAAAGAACTTAGTCATCATGTGACATGCATGTGAATCCCATTGTTGTTAGGTGATATACTATATGTATGTATATTATACATATACAAGTAATACCCGGCCAAGACAGGGGAGGAAGTTTCAAATTTGAAACGCTTATAGCCTATAGAGCGGAGCAAAGGCTGTGCCTATAGGTGACAGGCAAGTCTCCTGTTTTTCGCAGCAACAAGCTCTTGACATTCAATCTGATGCCATGTCTCTTGAATGTTGTTTTATTCTCATTTCATCTGATCTCATCGCATCTTGGAAATTGCTCACTGCATCCCACTGTCACCGCAATCTGCGTCTTCCCGTCTCATCTCAACTCATCTCATCTCTTCTCAGTTTTTTCACCTTATCTCAGCTCTTCGCAGCTTATGTCTTCTCTCCCAGTCTCATCTCTTCTCAGCTGATCACGACTGTTCTCTTCTCTTCTCATGTCATTTGAGCTTGTCTTATCTCTGTTCATCTCAGCTTCTCTCAGCTTTTCTTAGATGTTCACAGCTCTTCTCAGCTCTCCGCAGCTCATGTCAGTTCATCTTACGTCTTCTCATCTCCTCTTTCCTCTTCTCACATCTTCAAAGCTCTTCTCACACCTCCTCAGCTGATCTCAGCTCTTGTCAATTCGTCACACCTCATCTCAGCTCTTCTCTCAAATCATCTCCGCTCTCCTCTAGCTGAAAACCTGCTCCAAAAACGGATTCTCGGCGCCAAAGCAAGCGACCCCTACGCTTTCCACAAAGAAAATTTGACACAGAGAAGCGTTTACACATAGAACCTTTTTGCACAGAGAAGCTTGTACACACAGAAGTTTTTTCACAGAAAACAGGGAAGTTTTTATCCACAGCAAGTTTTTACGCACAGCTAGTTTTTTCCCAGAGAATCTTTTGTACACAGAAGTTTTTTCACACAGCAATTTTTTACACACACAAGCTTTTACACACACAAACTTTTACACACAGAAGTTTTTACACACAGAAATTTTTCAACAGAGAAGCCTTTACACAGAGAAGCATTTACACAGAGAAGCTTCTACACACAGCATTTTTTTACACAAAGAAGCTCCTAAACAGAAAAGTTTTTACACACAGAGAAGCTTTTACACACAGAAAACTCTTACACACACAAGTTTTTACACACAGAAGCCTTTACACAGCTTTTACACACCGAAGGTTTTACACACAGCAAGCCTTCACGCAGAGAAGCTCCTGCACAGAAAGGCTTTTACACAGCGAAGCTTTTCACGCAGCAAGCTGTCACACAGAGATTTTGTTACACACTGCATTTTTTTTACACACGGCCAGCTTTTACACAGAGCAAGCTCTTACACAGAGAAACTTTCACACAAACGCTGTTACACACAGAAGCTTTTACACACAGAAGCTATTTTACACAAAGAAGCATTTACACACAGCCAGCTTTTACACACAGAAGCTTTTACACACCGCAAGCTTTCACACAGAGAAGCTTTTACCCGGACAAGTTTTTGCACACAGAAGCTTTTACACACAGCAAGCTTTCACACAGAGAAGCCTCAACACAGAGAAGCATTTACACACAGCAAACTTTTACACACAGCAAACTTTTTGCACAGAGAAGCCTTTACACAGAGAAGCATTTACACAGAGAAGCTTTTACTCACGGAAGCTTTTACACACAGCCAGCTTTTACACAGAGCAAGCTTTTACACACAGAAGCCCTTGCACACAGAAGCATTTACACAGAGAAGCTTTTACCCAAAGAAGCAGTACACACAGCCAGCTTTCACACAGAGAAGCTTTTACACAGAGACGCATTTACACAGAGAAGCTTTTACACACAGAAGCTTTTGCGCACGGCAAACTTTTACACAGAGGAGCTTTTATACAGAGAAGCTTTTGCACACAGAAGCCTTTACGCATAGCAAGCTTTCACACAGAGAAGCCCTTACACAGAGAAGCTTTTTCACACAGGAGCGTTTACACAGAGAAGCCATTACACAGAGAAACTTTTACACACAGAAGCCTTTACACACAGAAGCTTTTACACACAGCAAGTTTTTCCACAGAGAAGCTTTTACATAGAGATAGGGAAGCTTATAATCACAGAAAGCTTGTACATAGAGCAAGCGTGTGCACAGAGAAGCATTTACACTGAGAAGCTTTTACACAGAGAAGATTTTACACACAGCAAGCTTTTTAACTGAGAAAAGCTGCTGACAAATCATGATCGCAACCTTGATGCAGCCACTGCAATACGATTTTGCGATGTCCAGCTGCAATAGACAATAGTATTACGCACGCAGCCGCGGCGCCAAGCAACCTTGACGCAGCCATTACAATGCGATCAGCAGAGACTAAGTTACAAAACACAATAGAACTACGCGCAACGGCGTCAGAAATTGCAGCTCCAAAACAGGATCTCGACGCCAAAGCAAAAAAGGACGACTTCGAAGCACTTTTTAAAAGATAGTTTTAAAGGAAAATCACCAGCACCAAAATTGATGAAATCTGCTGACAAATCATGATCGCGACCTTGATGCGGTCACTCCAATACGATTTTTTATGTCCAGCTGCAAAAGCAATAGTATTACGCACGCAGCCGCGGCGCCAAGCAACCTTGATGCAGCCACTACAATGCGATCTGCAGAGGCTGAGTTGCAACACGCACTAGAACTATGCGCAAGAACGTTAGCAAAACAATGCTTGAACTGCCCATTCCCCTGCGCGGCCGATCCGAGAATGATCCCGGTGCAAACGAACGTGTTCCGCAACCGCCCGCCGGACAAGCTTCCCCATCCATCTTCCGGGACACATTTTGTCCTGCAAAACACAGCATTCTGTGCATCCGCTAACTCTCAAAAACGCATTTCGTGCGAGACTTCCCTCAAAAACTGAAAGTGGAAGATGTGACAACGAAGCTTTCGTGCGAGACTTCCCTCAAAATCTGAAAGCTGAAGATGTGAAAACGAAGCTTTCGTGCGAGACGTCCCTCAAAAAGTAAGCTGAAGATGTAAAATTTTCGTGCCAACCTTCCCTGAAAGAGTGAAAGTGGAAGATGTGAACACGAAGCTTTCGTTATAGTGGTGATATTATGATAGTGGTGATATTGTGATAGAGTTGATATTGCGATAGTGGTGATATTGTGATAGTGGTGATGTTGTGATAATGGTGATATTGTGATAATGGTGATATTGTGATAGTGGTGATATTATGATAGTGGTGATATTGTGATAGTGGTGATGTTGTGATAGTGGTGATATTTTGATTGTGGTGATATTTTGATTGTGGTGATATTGTGACAATGGTGATATTGTGATAGTAGTGATATTGTGCTAATATAGTGATAGTGGTGATATTGTGATAGTGGGCAAATTGTGATAGTGGTGATATTGTGATAGTAGTGATATTGGGGTGATATTGTGATAGTGCTCATGTTGTGATTGTGGTGATATTGTGATAGTAGTGATGTTGTGGTGATATTGTGATAGTGGTGATAGTGATGGTGGTCATGTTGTGATTGTGGTGATATTGTGATTGTGGTGAAATGGTGATAGTAGTGGTATTGTGGTGATGTTGTGATAGTGGTAGTTGTGACTCGTACAAATCCGTTAACCGGAAGTTAGACTTTCAAACTTCCTTTGATTATCTTATATATATACATATGTATATATATGTGTGTGTGATATATATATATATATATATATTATGTGTGATATATATATATGTGATATATATATATATATATATATATATATATATGTGATATATATATATATATATGTGATATATATATATATATATGTTATATATATGTATATATATATATATATATGTATATATATGTGATATATACATATATATGTGATATATATAAATATATGTATATCACATCATAGCAGATTCCCCATCCCGATGTTTTGCCGGTGGAAGCCCACCCTGGGTGTCCCTGGCATCTGTGCCGCCAGCTTCAGATCTTCATAGGCGCCATCCAAATCACCAAGCTGTTGCTTGCCAGCTGCACGGCGATAGTAGGCCTGGCTGGGCTGCACGGTGAAACTGTGGGTAGCCCCTAACTCAGGGATTCCAGGGGTTATATTCATCCATGGTTGACATGAAAATCATAGTGTATATGTGTATATATATATATGTAATATACACATAGATTGACGCCATGAGATTGGATTTGATACTGTGCTTTTGATAGATACGCATCAGGTTAATACTTCTCCAGCCACTCGACAGCCACTGGCGCTACCATTCCTTCTCCACCGGATCCATTTGGAAAAGTGGGATCCGAATACACCACTTTTCATGTGCTCTACGAGATATATCATGTCATGTCATATCTTATAAGATCAGATCAGATCATGTATAATAGATATAGACATATAGACATATATATATAATATAATATATATATATATAAATATATACTACAACATATACATAGTCAGCCCAAAAAAAGAAGCAGCAATTTGCCGCCTTGACGTTGGGCTCTTCGGCCAACACGAGATCGCACAGCCCAATCGCTTCGTCGAAGCGCTCCCTGGCAACGGGGTTTTCTTAAGGTATCAAAGGCAAAACAAATGCTAACAATGGTGATTTCACAACAAAAATTCGGATCTAACTAAGAATAACTGGTGGAATTAGTCAACAACAAGTGTGATTTAAACAACCACGATGAGGATTTACTGGGCAAAAATTGGGATTTAAGCTTCAAAATTAGGAGTCTCACCAGTGATTAGTAGATTTGGGTCTGTCTGAAAATCGGGGATAGCTGAATGTATGGCCATCAACTAATGGGGAACATGATGGGGAAACATCAAATCTTAGGGTGCCTTCTTTTCAGACAAACTCATATCAATCTTAATGATAATGAGTATGTTGTCATATCATCCTACCATACTACAGTTTTTAGACTTTTGACTTTAGGACAAAGAGTGCTGGTTATCCAATAGAAATGTAAACCAACAAAGAAGCTGGGGACATAACTGCACAACAGCAATACCCAAAAAAGCAATGTAAATGACCCATATAGTTCACCAAACGTGACAAGAGTTGGGCAAATGTTGGGGAAATACGCCCTAGTAGTACAAAGGATCAACATGGAAAGCCCTCTAAAGAGTTTGGGAAATTCTTCTACAACTGCAAACAGAAACCATTTTGAGGTTCCATGTTTGTGGAAGGGGGTTTCTCATCATTAGCTTGAGGTTACCACTACCATCACTAGATCACCAGCAGAACTGACCCAGCTGCCACGGCCTCCGCAGCTGCGCCTGTGCACCGTTGAGTTGCAGAGCGATCCGCAGCCCCTGCCCTTCATCGCAACCTGGCTTAGAACCAGCTGGTTTCATCCATCAAACCTGGATGGTTCATGGATGTTGAAGGAAGTGAGGTCACTGTGAGGTCGCTACACTTTTCTAAAAACTGCAGAAGAGCACAGGGATTCTCCCAGAACCAAATCATAACAGATTTAAACCTCCTGTACCAGTCTGGAAGTTTGAGCATACTATTCTTATTGGCTAACTGCTGGTTTCTGCACTACTCAATCCCACTTTCTCGACCTTCTTGCCGAGTTCATCATCACATATCTTTTTGCAGCAACTACCCTGTCAGATCGGTTTAAGGGAAAAATTCCAACCCGCGCCGGGCCCCCCTCCACTTCATGGCTATTCAAATGCCACGTTCCACTCTTCCGAAGAAAAACACTGCAGTGAAAATCAGCTACCCTCAACCCCCAGCCCAAAGGTGGTGCCCCCAAATACACAAGTTGGTTTATGACCCAACTAGCTGGACAAGTGCGATATATCTACCCTCTGGTAAACTAACATAGCAATGGAAAATGGCCATTTATAGTGGATTTTCCCATTAAAAATGGTGATTTTCCATTGCTATGTTAGTTCACCAGAGGGTACCATAAACCCACCAGTGGAGTTAGACCCCCCAGCACCTGCCAGCGCTGCGGCCCCCTCGGCATAGCGCCGCACGGCCCGTGCCAGGCCGCCCACCTCGCCACGCGCCAAGTGGCCGTTGCCCTGGCGACGAAAGAATTACAGCCGTTCACCTCGAAAAAATGGGAATATTGCACGGCCGAAAAAGGAATTTACGTGTTGAGCATCAAAAATAGGGATGGCTGGTGATCATCTGCAACTTGTTTTGCAACAAAATAGCAGGAGAAGCCCCATAAAATGCATGGTTTTACACGCTCATGTTCGATGGTAAAACAGTTTGATGGTTTTAGGGGTTTACCATCAAGTCACTATCATGAATCCACATACCTATACCCCAATATTTAAGGCTTGTCTGAAAATAAGGTATTCCCATGCTTAAGAAAATAAGTTTCCCTAATAGAAGTTATCTATATTGGGGTGTATACTTAATTTATGGTACACCCCATTGTCAGGTCCACACGTAGATTGGATATAGTTAGCGTTCCCATGAAATATCCCCAGTCACATGAATTACACATTTTGATGGGATAGAACTGGATCAAATATCCCATCAAAGATCAAATATCCCATCAAATATCCCATTCAAACTACCCTCTGGTTATTTAACATGGCCATGGGAAATGGCCCATTTATAGATGGTTTACCTATTAAAAATGGTGACTTTCTATGGCTATGTTAGTCATAACCAGATGGTACATCCAGCAGACTTCAGCAGGCCTGCTCCTTCCTCCTCTGCGCAAACTCCAGGCGAGCGGCGTCATCCGCAAAGTCGCTGGCTTCTGGCGGGTTGATGACCTGGCACAAAAATCCACTCTCAGCACCTGGAGCTACCCATTGTGTGATGTTTTTTGCGTGAAATTCAGAGGAAATATGTATATATATATATATATGATTATTATTATTATTATTTTATATGATATGATATGATATGATATGATATAATATAATATAATATAATATAATAATATATATATATATATTATATGTATACATCATGTACATCAAACATCATTAAAGCACCTAGTGCTCAATACTCCAAATAAAGATATAAAACCTTGAAGCTTTGGATCCGATCTATTAATTTTTGGGAAGCTTTGCAAGGTGTTGGCAGACAGGTGAAAAAAGATCCGTATATAGATTATGTCTATATTAGACAAGATATTTTTATATCCACATCGAATATGCACGTTTTTTTTTTTATGTATAGATAGATACATATCCATCTTTTGGGGAACCACAATTCCTTTTAGATGGCATTCCGCACGGCATACGACATCCCCATTTGGGGCACATTTTTTGCCATACGACCACACTTTTGGACTCGCCTCGTGCATCACCAGCTCAATCCACACATCAGCGCCCCTGAGGTTTCTCTGGTGTCAGTGAAAACCATTTGAAAACCATAGGAAAATGGGAAAATCATAGGAAAACTATAGGAAAACCATAGGATAATGGAGGTTTACCCTCTGGTAAACGTTTACATGACTATGGAAAGATCCACCATGTTTCATGGGAAAATCAACTATTTCGACTGGGCCATGTTCAATAGCTATGTAACAAATTACCAGAGGGTAGACGGAACATGATATGACTCAATGAATCAACGCCATGTCGGGGGCACATCTACACCGATCTGTCGTCCTGATTCACCAGTAGAGTCCCCAAATCCCTCATATTCCTGCTGATGTCATCCCATTTTGGCACAATCCCCTGTTTCTTGGTGAAATCCTCCAGTTTCATCCAGTTTCTTTCACTGGTGAGATCCCCCATGTTTGCTGCTTCTATGCGATTTTTTGCCTGGTTCGATTTGATTTCTGGTTGGTTTAGAAGTTTAGAAAAACAAAAAAAGAAAATCCACGATTTTTTCCGGTGAAATCACCACGTGTCCACATGAAACCACATTTTTTTCCGGTGAAATCACCCCTTTTTGCCGGTCAAAAAAACCGCCGCATCCTGGGTGGATCCACCCTCCCGCCTCAGCGTTGGGCTTCCTGCGGGCATCAGCGCACCAAAGCCCCAGCGCTCGGAAACTCGGAGGCATCCAGCAGCACCGGCCTAGGGAAGATGTCGTGTATCTAATGTATGTTTATATAATATAATATAGCATAGTAGAACATAATATATTATATTAAAACCAATGTCATATTATATTACACTGTACTATATCTTATTATATATCATATCAAATCATATTATATTATATCATATTATATTGTATTATATTATATCATATCATATTATATGATATTATATTATATTGTATTGTGTTTAATATTATATCATATCATATCATATTATATTATAGTATATATTATATTGTATTACATTACATATAATATTATATATATAATGTTGTATATAATAATATATATAATATTCTATATAATATTATATATTATTTGTTATATTTATCAAATATTTTTATTATATAATGTTATATTATATACTATATTATATATTATCTTATTATCATTTTTTATATTATATTAGT